>Ga0160432_100021_pt1 | contig 277406 bp, 238 predicted proteins | sample HID1971M_E0MG_FD_108250 | JGI IMG/M metagenome (GOLD analysis project Ga0160432, IMG submission 108250) | Enriched millipede-associated microbial communities from UW Madison campus, WI, USA - HID1971M_E0 MG | ecosystem: Host-associated > Arthropoda: Insects > Digestive system > Unclassified ... | reverse complement strand
GTAACAGATTTAAAACAAAAACTTGGAAGGTGCCATAGCTCAGTCGGTAGAGCAAAGGACTGAAAATCCTTGTGTCGCTGGTTCGAATCCAGCTGGCACCACCAGATCTGAAAGTAACAGATTCAAAACAAAAACTTGGAAGGTGCCATAGCTCAGTCGGTAGAGCAAAGGACTGAAAATCCTTGTGTCGCTGGTTCGAATCCAGCTGGCACCACCAAATCTGAAAGTAACAGATTTAAAACAAAAACTTGGAAGGTGCCATAGCTCAGTCGGTAGAGCAAAGGACTGAAAATCCTTGTGTCGCTGGTTCGAATCCAGCTGGCACCACTAAAAAAGTCCATCTCAAACGAGATGGACTTTTTTATTTATACCCCTACTTCACTTATCACTACATTACTGATTTCTCCGTCACTACATTACTGATTTCTCCGTCACTCATTACTGGTTACTACGTCACTCATTACTGGTTACTCCATCACTCATTACTATTTACTTCTTCACTTATCACTCTATTAATGAGTGCTTTGCAACGGAAGTTTGATAATCCTAATATTATCATGGTAAGCAATCCGCGTAAGCCCCGTCTGTGTTCCATAAACACCCCATTTAATATAACCGATATTACCAATATTTACATTACCCGCAAAAGTACGGTAGTTTGTTTTCTCATCGACCAAGGTATAATCATTTTGCCCTGAAAGTTTCATATAAGTCCTCATATACCCTGTAGGTCCATCTGCCCATAATACATCTACCCTGAAATGCATCCATTGATTTACATAAGGACGCAGGTCGGAAATAATATTTTTGATAGAAGATGAACCCTCATATCGTAAACGCATCGTATTTCTCGCGGTACGAAACTGGAGTGGAACACCCGATCCTGTCGTACTATTTCCCGATACCTTTAACTGGAAAACATTTGTTTCATAAGTAGGGCCCGAAACCCAGGTTGTCCAATCTTTAAGCAAAACACTAAACTCGTAACGACGCTCATCATCCGGAAAAAAACGCGCATTCTTTATAGCCACAGCATCACTTTCACTTCTGTAAGCATCATCGGAGTAATATCCCTGATCGCCAAATACAATTTTATGAGCAATGGCATTGGTGGAACCATTTTCGGCAAGATTAACCATATACGCGGCATCAGATGCCGTGGCTTTAGTCGACGTTACTCCCGTAATACCCGAATTAAGCAAGCCATTTTCGTATGTTACATTTAAAATCGTATCATTTTCAATAATGGGCTGTGACTGTACCCCCACTGGTCGTAGATCAGTCAGATCTTGGTCGTTTACACCTTTGCTGTTTTTACTACAGGAAGCCACAAACAATGTGGTGGCAATGAATAGATAGTACTGTCGAGAAATCGATTTCTTTTTCATATATGCTTAAAAGAGTGGTTTATTTGATTTTATCATCTTAAAATTTATGTTTTATCAGGAGATGTAGTATTACAGTATAACATCCAAAGCAAAAATAAAAATTCAACAAAGCGATCCGAAAATTATTTGATATCATACCTTTTCAAGACCCAAAATCCCCTAAAGATTAACGTAATGACAATTTTCCCCTCAGCCTTAAATCTCAATTTTTTAATTAAAAATGCAAATATAGATAATTATTGAATATCAATAAAATGATGGTATTTCTTTTTGAGAAGTTCTATTTGTTACATAAACCATACCGGGGCCAAATGATCTAATTCCCTCATAACAGTGCCCCAGACATCATTTCTAGGATTGATGTAAAATATTTTTTCCCAACATTAAGAATTTAATACGATCTACTGGTTTTTTCAAAAGAAATATTGTAGCTTTAAGTGTAAGAAAATTAAGTTAAACCAAATTATAGCAGCTATGAACCGAGTATTACTTAAGCTGGAGAGAGCCATACTATATTATGGCATTCCACATTTAAATGAAGAAGAACATGTTAAAGCCGATCAAAACCTTCTTGCTATCATCTTCCAGTTAGAACAAGAATTTGTTTTACGACATGGCAACAAAGAAATATTATTACTAACACGCAAATCATTCAGGCTGTTCTATAGACAGTTATGCAATTTGTTGGATGAGCTCTACCGTTATAAACATAAACAGGCCGATGAAACAATTCTCAAATACTACCAATTCCTGGTCCATATTGAAACCAGCTATAGCAAGGATATGGACCCACAGGCATCGCTTACACAATTTCACCTTCATGTCTTAAAAACAGAAATGATGGAGCAATTTCCTGCTCTAAAAGCTACTTTAATAGAAAAAGATGTTTCCGAATGCTTTCTAATTGAGATTCAGCACGTATTGGAAGATCAGTTCCGTGCGCCTGGACGGAACCTCAGCTATGAACAACAATTATTCTTCATAACACTTCTAAGGGTACTCAGACACATTGCCCACGATACGTGGGACAGGGATTATAACCATTGTTTTATTAAATTTATGATCAGTATAAATTTCAATCACATCGGTTTTCTCAATCAATGTTTCGATTTGCTGGATAAAACATTAGAAGATATAGCCGACATAGATAAACAACGGAACTATCTGAATGATATCCTGTTCAAATTGAAACAGGTGGCACGCTATTCTACGGTACAATTTGACAGCAAAAGTAATAGTTTATCTAAAAAACTGATCCAATATGTCAAAAAAAAGATCAGCAGCACAGGCGAAATACCCGCATCCAGCAATTACGACAGCGATGAGAACAGGAGTGTTTTTAGTAATTTAACCGCGGGAGGACTTACCGTATACCACCACTATTTTCAAAAAGTGAAATTTTCAAAAGGGGAAACTAAAAAACTGGGGGGTCAAAACTTTGTAAATCCTATTGATACAGCCAATGGGATAAAGATGACCGGAGCACAGCACCCCAAGTTTGACAAAACCAAACTCCATCATGAGATCCGTAATCTCAAAAACAAACTAATCGCTATCATCGATCAGCTGAACAAGGATCTGGACGAATCGGCAACATCATCTAAGAACAAGCCCAAAACCGTTTAGTAGCAGTTAGGCTGAATAGCCTACCTTCATTTAACATCAAAATGAAGGTAGGTTAAATTTCATAAAAGCGTCACTTTTTAGGGAAGTTTTACTTTAAACACACGGTAAGGTAATTCCGTCCGGTCTTTACCATTGCTCCAAGCAGGATCCTGCGGCAACTGCGCACATGAAAAATACAGAAAACCGTCCGTCCCGATGCCGAACGAATCGGGCCATAATAATCTGGAATCCTGCACTAAAGTATGTAATTTACCATCTGGACTTAAATATTTGATGGAATAATCCAGTGATGTAGTCAGAAAGATATTACCTTTTTGATCAGCAATCAACCCGTGGGTTACCCCTACTTCACCCATATCTGTAACTTTCGATGCCAGCTCTTTTTCACTGCGGCCTTCATCAGCAAGATATTTTGTTTCGATGCGGTACAGATGTGTTTGATTGATCGGTTTAAAATAGAAATAGTTAAAATCATGCGTCAACGCAATTCCATTCACATGAGATAGAAATGGTTTGCCCTCTTTATTGCGCATTTCCACACCCCCATATGCAAGTACCAGAGAAGGATCAGCTAAAGTAAAAACTGTCTTTTGCAATACAGTACGCGTTTTTCCCGTTTCCAGATCTAGTACCACTAATGCCGCCTGACCAGGATCTGACAAGTAAGCTTTATTTTTCTCAACATCGACACGCACATCATTTAAACCCGACTTCGCCTTATCCAGATCATCAAATGTATAGATCTGTTCAACCAGATCCGTTTTGGTATTAATCTTTAACAATTTGAAATGCCCTTCCTTTGCATCCCCTTTATCCCCAAAAATAGAACCTGAGGGTGCAGGTTTCGAATCCAGCACCCAAAGAAAATCATGTGCATCTACATAGAGATCCTGAACACTCACAAAATGGTTCTGTTCATCACCATCTTTATTCCATTCATCGTTCGGATAAGGAACACGCTCACCGTTTACAATTTCTGTTAAACCATATTGGTAATCGGTATTTTGCCTTGGAAACGACACAAACAGGCGATTAGCAGCATTGACACTTACGCCAATGGCACGGTACTTTCCAAAAGAGGCCGCTTCCTGAAGCGCTTCGCTGTGGTAAATCTGGGCAGTAGTATGATCCATATTCACAAATAAACTTGCAATTAAGATGATGTTATTGATCCATTTCATGATTAAACTATTTTTTGAAGCATATTTTTATAGCCCAAAGCATAGGGCATTTCATTATGCTTTATTGACTCTTTAATTTCTTCATAAAATCTAATATGGCGGGACGTAATTCATCAAACAGCGGATTGTTTTTATTTTTTAACATGACTTCAGTAAACAATTTCAGTCCCAAAGCAAATTCAGTCGCAGTCTCCTTATTTTCAAAAATCTGTTTCGACTGGATCACTTCAAAAATCTGAAACAGATCATCATGATTATCAAAGTTTAAACTTAAAGATTGTTTACCCGCATCACCGTTCTTGAGACTTATTTCTTTTAAATCCAATTGATAGACATTATTTCTTTTCTCCATATCAAATTAAAAATTAACAACATATTCATTAATAGTATCTATTTCTTCCTGCGACAGATCAATGTTGATTGCCTGTGCATTCTGAACCGCCTGAACCGCATTTCTAGCTCCGGCTAATGCAATTGTAATACCAGCCCTTTCAAGCGTCCAACGCAGTACCAGTTGGCCCAGGGTGGCATGATGCTGACCTGCAATCGGTTTTATTTTCGACAGTAAATCATTGGTTCTTTCAATAAATTCAGGTTGAAAATGCGGTTGGTTGGCACGATGGTCCCCCTCTTGAAAAGTATAATTGGTAGTGATTTTACCTGTCAATAAGCCCCGTTGTAATGGGCTATAGGCCAAAATGGATTTGTCGTTGACTACACAATACGGAACAAGTTCCTCCTCAATCCCCCGGTTTACCATACTGAAAGGGACCTGATTTGAAACTAATTTTAACGTTTCTTCTGCTTCCACCATCTGTTCCACATTATAATTACAGACTCCTGCATAGCGGACCTTTCCCTGCTCGATCAAACGAGAGACCGCCTCAAAGGTTTCACTTATCGCTGTAGTTGTATCTGGCCAGTGAATTTGGTATAGATCAATATAATCTGTCTTTAGACGGCGCAAACTCTGTTCACATTCATATATAATGCTCTCTCTACCTGCAAATTTATAAATATCGATATCTTGACCAGCATTGTTTTTGCTGTGCATGGCCAGATTACCCTTCGCTAGATCCCAGCGCATGCCAAATTTGGTTAAAATCTGAACCTGATCTCTCGCTATTCCTTTAATCGCATCACCAACGATCTCTTCACTGGTCCCCTGCCCATAGATAGGTGCTGTATCAATCGAAGTCACCCCTACATCGTAAGAAGCTTTAATGGCTTCGATCGCATCGTTTCTATCAGTACTTCCCCACATCCATCCACCAGCAGCCCATGCACCAAATGTAATCGCTGAAAGCGCTAAGTCACTATCGCCTAATTTTCTATATTCCATTTTTGTTGATTTTTTCTAATTTATAAATTTTCATTCGCGTATCAATACTTTTCTGAACCGAAATTTCCGCTTTTTTAGTGTGATACCGATTATAAAACAAATAAATAAGAGCTGTTGTTTGCCTAAAAAAATCAAACTACACTTTACTACTTCACGACATCGGTCAGTTACTCCTTCACTGTTTTCATCCTGGGCAGCCCAATCTCATGTTCTTGTGGGTAAGGAGCTCTAAAAGTCATGCTGACATCTTCTCTCATACGTTCCTGCGCTTCATACTTCTTTTCCTCATCATGTGAGTAACGTGGATCAGGAATAAAAGGCATCTTTGCCATCTTCGTTATGGTTATGGTCGGAAAATGGAAGTCCACTTCTACCGTTCCTAAGAGTAAATAGCATCCGCCCCCTTGAAAAGGATACCGTTCCAGACAGTTCGGAAAATGAGCCGTATCAAAATAATCACCATTGTTGTCCACCCAGGTTCCGAAATACATGATTCCCCTTTTTGTAGGTACATGCTTCCGTGAGATCAGATAAGCAAGCATTTTGACCTCCTTTTTATGATGTTGGATCAGATCTTTAGCCATCACTGTTCCCCTATACTTTGTCTGCAGCAGATCGAAGGGTGTACATGAGACCGGAAAACTTAAAATTTCTATCTCGTCAAAAGCATCCTCAAAGATGTTGCGTTTCAATTCCGGAAATTTAAAATGCTTGACAGGCTCCTCAAATAAGGTTTCAGCGCGACGTCCAGGTTTAAAATCACCGAGCAGCACCCTTGATTTTAACAATAGCTCATTTTTGGGCACACCGCTGAACCGAAAAGCTCCAATAAAGATCAAAATCTGCAAGGTTTCAATACCGATCGGAATACGTTTAATAAAATCTTCCAAAGAGCGATACTCCCCATTTCTGATCCTTTCTTCAGGAATCAACCGGCCAAGTTTCGCTTCCACTTTCTCCAGATGCATAAATCCCAGATAAACCTCATCACCATAGATGGTAGTCTGCTGCTCACTCCTGTTCACGCATGGATTCAGGATCTTGGCGCCAGACATCCGGGCCTCATGGATGTACACTTCCGTTCTGTAGAAACCGCCCATATTATTGATGACAGATACCATAAATTCAAGAGGATAATAGAGTTTGAGGTATAAGCTCTGGTAACTCTCCACGGCATAAGAAGCAGAATGCGCCTTACAGAATGAATATCCAGCAAAAGATTCAATCTGCCGGTAGATTTCTGTACTTAGTTCTTCCGGATGCCCCTGTTGCCTGCAAGATTCAAAAAAATCATCCTTTACTTTTTGAAGCGCCTTACGCGATCTGCCTTTTCCACTCATGGCCCTACGCAATATATCACCATCAGCAGCAGAAACCCCGCCATAATGAAGTGCAATTTTAATCACGTCTTCCTGATAAACCATAATACCATAGGTGTCACCGAGCTGTTCTTCAAATATCGGATGAAAATATTCAAACTGATCTGGATTATTATGCCTAAAAATATATTCCCGCATCATACCACTTTGCGCTACACCGGGACGTATAATCGATGATGCCGCCACCAGCACCTTATAATTATCACATTTCAATCTTCGCAGCAGACCGCGCATCGCAGGACTTTCAATATAAAAACATCCGATCGTTTTCCCCCGGCTTAAAAATTCATTACATAGGGCTTCATCCTTGGAAAGCGTCGTATCCCTAATATTTACTTTAATTCCCCGTTTTTCTTCCAATAGTTTCACCGTATCATTGATAGTCCCGAGTCCACGTTGCGACAGAATATCAAATTTATCAAAACCGATATCCTCCGCAACATGCATATCCCACTGCACGATCGGAAAACCTTTGGGAGGCATTTCAAGAACCGTAAAATTGGTAAGCGGTTCTTCAGAGATAATAATCCCACAGGCATGCATGCTGCGCTGATTGGGAAACTTTTCCAATAACTTTCCATACTCCTGCACTTTCTGGACCACCTGATCTTTAAAAACTTTTTCCGGATTTTTGGTCAGTTCATCGAGCTCCTCTTTCGGTAAACCAAATACCTTACCCATCTCACGAATAATGGAACGGTACTTAAATTCGACATTCGTACCACAAAAAGCAACATGGTTTTTTCCATAGCGGTCAAAGATATATTTCAATATCATATCCCGCTCCTGCCAGCTCCAGTCAATATCAAAATCGGGCGGACTTTTTCGGTTTAAATTTAGAAATCGCTCGAAGTAAAGATCCAGTTCCAAAGGACAGATATCCGTTATGCCCAAGCAATATGCAACTATGCTGTTGGCTCCGCTTCCCCTGCCCACATGCATAAAACCCATGCTGTTGCTATAGCGGATGATATCCCAGGTAATGAGAAAATAACCGCTGAAATTTAATTCATCGATCACCTGCAGTTCCTTTTCAACACGCTGTTTTGCTATTGCATGATCCTTGCCATAGCGTCTTTCCAGTCCTGCATAAGCCAGTGCTGTTAATTTATTGATATCGTGCTCCTTTGATCCCTTGTAGTGTCTTTTATTTCTCCGTTTGGTAAACGCAAATTCGAACTGGCATACCGAAAGTATATTTTTGGTATTCGCAATGATTTGCGGATAATGCCGATAAGCCTCCAATAGCGATTGTTCCGACCTCAAGTACTCCGATTTACTGCAAATTTCACTTTCCGGCAATTTCGACAGCAGCATATTGTTGTCAATCGCTCGCAGTATCCGGTGTAGATTAAATTCCTTTTTCGTTGTGAAAGTCACAGGTTCCAGGATCACCATCTTTGCAATCAGCGCCTGATACTCTTTACGGAACAAGCTATTCAGTTCTTCCTCCCGGATGCCGATATATTCATTTTCATGGAGCTGCGCAGGAATATTGCTTAAGGGATAGATCACAAAACAGTTCGGAAAATCAGGCTGTGCCGGCAGGTCAATCCCATCGCAATTATAGGAAGTCAAAACCCGGTTCACCTCTCCGATACCCTGAAACTCTTTTGCAATGGTAATATAAAGCAGCTCACTTCCTCTGCGAACTTCAATACCAGCAATCGGTTTGATGTTCTTTTCTTCACATTTCTTTTTGAATTCATAGATGCCCGAAATGGTATTGATATCCGTCAGCACAAGCTCCTTTAACCCCAAGACGGCGGCCTGCTCCACGAGCTCCTCTATGGAAAGTGTTCCATAACGAAGACTGTGAAAAGAGTGGCAGTTAAGAAACATAAGACAATTAAGTTGAAAAATTAAAACCTACTGCCCTCCCCACCGCATCACTGCCATAGCGCATTTTGATGGCATCCATTGCCTGATACAGATTGATAAGCTGTGTATTGTCTTCAAACAAATTCATTTGGTAACTTCCGTGCACCAGATCAGTAAACCGAAGTCCCACCAATCGAAGACGCATCCGTCTGGTATAAATTTTATCAAAAAGTTCTAAAGCGATCCTTGTCAGCGTATGATCTGCAGAGGTATAAGTGACACGGCATTGTTTCGTTTCCGTATCAAAATTAGAGTACCTGATCTTGACTACTACGGTGGAAGTCAACCATTTTTCACAGCGCAGCTGGTAAGCCAGCTGTTCGGCCATACCCGAGATGAGGCTTTTCACAACATGAATATCCGTGGTGTCGCTATTAAAAGTTCTTTCCTTGGAAATCGATTTTCTTTCCGAATAAGGCATAACAGGAGTTTCATCAATCCCATTTGCCTTTTTCCATAAATCGACCCCATTTTTCCCGATCATCTGCTGCAGCACCTCAACAGGAATTTCGGACAATGTACCTATTGTACGGATCCCAACTCGTGACAAGAGCTGGAAAGTAGCATTCCCCACCATCGGCATCTTTCTAATGGATAGTGGATTAAGAAAAGAATGAACACCCACTGAAGGTATTTCACGATGACCATGAGGTTTGGATTCGCCTGTGCCGATTTTACTGACCGTTTTATTAACAGATAAAGCATAGCTGATAGGCAAACCTGTTTCCTTTTCAATTTTGGCTCCTAGTTCATTGGTCCACTTATAAGCCCCGAAAAATTTATCCATCCCGGTCAGGTCAAGATAAAACTCATCGATAGAAGCCTTCTCCATTACTGGAGCACTTTCTTCAATCACTTCTGTCACCGTATGGGACATCTTGGAATATAATTCCATATCCCCTTTTACTACCCTGGCCTGAGGACAGAGCCGTAATGCCATCTTCATCGGCATCGCAGACCGCACCCCAAAAGTTCTTGCTTCATAACTACAGGAAGAAACCACTCCCCGATCCCCTCCACCAATAATCAACGGAATATCGTTGAGTTGCGAATTTACCAGCCGCTCACAGGATACAAAAAAGGTATCCAAATCCATATGTACAATCGCTCTATTCATTTCACTAAATTATTTAGTAAAAATGCTAATATTTTTAACATTTATCCTTACATTTGATGTGATTAATATTCACAAAATGTCAACACTATCGATTTTGTCTGATAATATCAGGTACCTCAGGATGCAGATACCCGGACTTACACAAGGAAAAATTGCTGCTGAACTAGCTGTTACAAGAGATTCTTATGCGAAATATGAAATTGGGAAAACGGCTCCGCCTCTAGATATACTCTTAGCGCTATCGCGCTACTTTCAGGTCAGTACCGATCAATTACTCACTGTTGATCTCAGGAAAGCATACAAATCCATAAAAATCGTGGCACCAACGCCGATAAATATGGAATAACTGATGTATTGTGATAGGATGTTCATGCGCTTGTTATTTTATAAAATATATTTCTCTTTAATGATTGGCTGTACCCACTTTTGAGATTATGATTTTCCTGTGCCATCATTCTAACATTTTAATAATTCAAAGTTAGCATGCTTCAACCGATAATAACTGACACATATCCTTGGGAAAACTGCACAAATCAAAGAAATGGCAACAGAGAACAGCAATAAACATTAACTTTATCAGGTTTAGATAATCACACTATGAATAGGATCGTGTATTAAATTATATCCCATTCAAGTATATTGCCTCTTATCAGGATATTACCCATCAAGCCTTAAGCAGCATATGTAAGTACATTTTTTAACCTGAGTTCAGCGTTTACTGTAAAAAATAACAGAATTTTGTTCACTAATATATACGAGCATGATTAGAAAAATTAACATAACAGATTATCCCACTCTGATAAAAATATGGGAGAGTGCAGTATCAAATACACACGATTTTCTTAAAGAAGAAGATTTCAATTATTATAAAGAACATATCCCAAATTATTTTGAACATGTAAAACTATTTGGATATGATGACAATGGGACTTTAATTGGATTTATGGGGATTTCTGGTGAAAATCTTGAAATGCTATTTATTCACCATAATGCTCGTGGCAAGGGAATCGGAAAAAAGCTGGTGACCCACGGTATAGATCATTTCAAGATCTGCAAAGTGGATGTTAATGAACAAAATTTACAAGCCGTTGGATTTTATACGCATATCGGATTTCAGATACTGAACAGATCCGAAATTGATGGACAAGGCAAAGCATATCCGATTTTGCATATGGGATTATAATCTTGCTTTTAACCCAAACGCCTCATTATTTTAGCGTAGTTTAGCTTGCCATAACAAAATGAAAAAGACCATGCGGATATGACCGAAGAAATACAACTCAAAAAAATAGATGAACTGATTCAAAATTTAGATTCTGAGACCTTATCCGCTTTAGAAAATATTCGAGAATTAAAAAGATATAAAAAAGGGGAATTTCTCTTACATCAAGATAAACTATGTCGGTATAGTTTCTGGATTGAACAGGGAATTCTACGAAAATTCTATTGGAATGATACGAAGGAAATTACAACCGAGCTTATTTTTGAACATGATATTGCGGTTTCATTTGATAGCTATGTACTTCAAAAACCCAGTAAAGAATTTATTCAAGCCGTCACAGATGTAACCGTTTACCAGACCGAAGCGCAATCATTTCAGATGCTTAAAGCAAAGTTCCCAAAACTGGTTGAACTTGATCTGATGATGACAGAATATTATGCGATGTGGCTCGAAAAAAGGTTATTTGAATTTCGAACACGCAATGCAACTGAGAGATACTTACAGTTACTCCTGCAACAGCCTCACATTATTCTTGAAGTTCCACTTACCTATATTGCTTCTTATTTAGGCATATCCCTGGAAACACTGAGCAGAATCAGATCCAAAATTTGATTATTTGACCTAAGTCAAATGGAATGCAGATTCAATCTTAGAAATTTGAATTTCATTTAAACATTCCATATTATGGGTAACAAAAGTAGAATTATTGGGTTTGATTTAGCTAGAGCATATGCCATTTTTGGAATGTATATTGTCAACTTTAATATGGTGTTTGGGAGTTATAACGACACAAGTCCGGTCGGAAAATTTCTATCGCTTTTCAGTGGAAATTCAAGTACTCTATTTGTCATGCTTGCAGGAATGGGAATAGCTTTGATGACCAATAGACCACATTATACGGACGAGGAGAGGAAAAAACTAAGACATACTGTTTTAAAAAGAGCATTGTTCCTATTCGTTTTAGGATTGTTGCTCAGCATATGGTGGCCAGCAGATATCCTGCATTTCTATGGATTATACCTATTCATTGCCACTTTTCTTTTATTTTTACCCACAAGATATTACCTGATCGCTAGTATTCTATCAATCTTGGTTTTCCATGTGTTCCTGCTTATTATTCCATTCGAAAAAGGATGGAACTTTGATACGCTTGAATATACCGATCTATGGTCGATACCGGGATTTATACGAAACACATTTTACAATGGTTGGAACAGTGTTTTTCCTTGGATAGCCTATTTTACCACCGGAATGTATCTCGGCAGATTAAATTGGACATTATTGATCACCAAAAAAAGGGTATTTCTGTTAGGTGCCGCACTTTTTATACCCGTTACCATATTACAGATCTGCGCTCAAATATTTTTACCAATAAAAGAATTGATAGAGATCATTACTGCAGATTATCTTCCTCCCCTTTTACCATTTTTGTTGAGCACAATAGGTTTTGGACTGATGCTGATCGCAGGTTTCATGTATAGCAGTTCGTTTTTTTTAGAAAATAAATTTATCCAAAATTTAGCAACAACTGGACAAATGACCCTCACCCATTACATTGCGCACTTAACCATCGGAATGATTATTTTTTCACTCCTCTCCGGTAAACCCTATGGAGCAAAGATCAATCAAACAGATTCTGTACACCCCTTGTGGATATTAACATTCTCTATAGTATATTTTATCTTCAGTTACTATTTCAGCAAAATATGGAAGACAAAATATAAGAATGGCCCCTTGGAAACGCTGATGAGAAAAATATCAAGTTGATACCTGAATGGCGATAATGATTTAGCCTGTATTACAACCACACGGCCAATCCTCTGCAACATGCATTTTCCGGTTTCCGACTTTCATAATGTGGTTAAATAATGTGGCGTTAAATACAATTTCTCGGCGTAGAATTTCACATTTCGTTCTTGTCTGGCATATTTTGTAACTTGTATCCAATAACTCAAAACAAACTAGGCGTATAAAAATACACCTATTAAAAAAACAATACGATCATGACAGCATACAAAACAGTAAATATAGAAAAGTGGAACCGGAAGGAACACTTTGATGCTTATCGTGATGCGATAAAATGCGGATTCAGTTTGACCGTTAAATTAGATATTTCAGCGATTATTCCTTTTGTAAAAGAACAGGGATTTAAATTTTATCCTGTGATGATTTATCTGCTTTCAAAAGCCGTGAACCAACATCCTGAGTTTAAAATGGCAATGAAAGATGGTGACTTGATTATTTGGGATTCTGTAAACCCGGTTTATACCGTCCTTCATCAGGACACAGAAACTTTTTCTGCACTTTCTGTACCCTATACGGACAGCTTCCAGGATTTTATAGCCAGCTATAACGCGGTCCTTCAAAGAAATGAAAACAACAGGAGCTTCCTCCCTGAAAAAGCTCCCAAAAATCATTTTAATATTTCGGCACTTCCGTGGATTCATTTTGAGAGTTTTAACCTCAATATTGCTGATTTTACGGACTATTTTGCCCCCAGTTTTACTTTTGGAAAATACCAGACGGAAGGAAACAAAATCCTTATGCCATTGGCCATACAAGTGCACCATGCCGTTTGCGATGGCCTACATGTTGCCAAATTGATCAACACCTTACAGGAATTTTGCACGACCATTCAAACACTTAAATAAAGCTAAAAAGATAATGAAATCGATTTTAATTTAGCTCGAAAAACATATGGATATTAGAAAAGCAACACCGGCAGATCTTCCACAGATAAAAATACTTTATTCCCTGCTATTTGAACAGCTGGCAAACTATGAACCTGATTACCTTCAGCCTGCCCTTCAGGATGAAGCTTTTCTTCAGCAAGTAGTTGCCGCAGCAGATAATTTTGTTGCATTCATTTACACTATAGATGGAGAGGCAAAAGGTTTTGCCATTGCAAAATTAGAGGAAAGCCCGCCCTATAATTGTTTTGTTCCGTTAAAATGCATGTATTTAATGGATATTGTGGTTGATCAGAATATGCGCGGAAAAGGAATTGGAAAAGCATTGATTGACCGCATCAAGCAATGGGCAAAAGAGCAGGAAGCAGATTATCTAGAACTAAGTGTACTGGCAAAAAATACCCTAGCAGAGGCATTGTATCTGCGTGAAGGTTTTGAAACCTTTAGTAAATCTATGCGAATGAAAATAAAATAGCAGGTTATTGATTTCAATAAAACGCTATCGTTAAATTAAAATATATGGAACGACTTAAAACCCTTAAGAATTTAATATGATAAGAATTGCTGTACAAGATGACTACAGTCATTTAATTGATATCTGGCTGGAAGCTTCAATAAAAGCACATCATTTTATAGATTCATCCTTCTGGATCAATAGCGCTCAAAAGATGAAAGATATTTATTTACCATCCAGTAAAACATGGATTTTGGAAGATGAATCGAATAGTATTAAAGGTTTTGTATCAGTTGTAGACGATCATATTGCAGCCCTGTTTATAAGTCCTGCTCATCAAGGAGAAGGATACGGTTCTACACTTCTGCAGTTCATAAAGACAAAATGTGATCAGCTTTCGTTAAATGTGTACGCCTTGAATGAACAAGCAATCCATTTTTATCAGAAACACGGTTTTCGGATTATCGAAGAAATGTTGGACGAAAATACAGGCGCAACAGACTGCCGAATGGAATGGATAAAGGCCAAATAATCGGATGATCCAAATAATCTTAAAACAAATTAAAAGAGGATATGGGAACTTTAAAACAAATCGCACAAAAATATGCCCGTCCCAAGAGATTAAATGATTTCATTGCATATGGTGGTGTTGCTGCAGCTATTGAAACCGTTAGTGGAAATATTTACACCGGAATCAGCATAGATACCGCCTGTTCAATGGGATGCTGCGCCGAACACAGTGCTGTAGCAGAAATGCTGAAAAACGGAGAAAGCCAAATCAGATCTATCGTATCCGTAGATGAAAATGGAAATGCCGTTCCCCCCTGTGGCAGATGCAGAGAATTGATCAGTCAGTTAGCTAAAGAAAATCTTCAGACTACAATAGAAGTGAAGAATGGGATATTTAAAACCCTGGGAGAATTATTGCCTTACGATTGGAAAGAAGGTTTAGGACGAGAGTGGTAAAAGGAAAATGAAAAAAATAAGAGAAATTAACTTTACAGAATTTAGTACCATATATCAGCAGCATCTTATAGCAGATTTTCCTGAAGAGGAAGTAAAACCGTTATATGTTATCGAAAATGCGTTCGCGGCTAATAAATATGCCGCTTATATATTAGAAGAAGATTCGCAGGTAAAAGCTTATGCGACTTTTATGTGGAAAGACAAAAATTTGCAGTTATTAGACTATTTTGCTGTCACCCGAGATAGCGGAAGAGGTCAGGGAATTGGTTCTTTTTTTCTTCAGGAATTGGCACATACTATAAAAGTAAAAGGCTTCATTATAGAATGTGAAGCTCCGGAAAAAGCCAGAGATAAGGAAGAGCAGGAAATAAGAGAAAAACGAATAGCTTTTTATTTAAGAAATGCCGCCCAGATGACTACAGTAACAGCCAATGTTGTAGGTGTCGACTTACGTCTCTTGTATATGCCTATAAAAGCAGGATTGGAAAGTATTAACATCGAAACTGATTTTCTGAGTATTTATCACAACCTGGAGCCTAAAGAGTTCTACCTCAAATCTGTAAAAATCGTATCCTAATAACAAAATATGTCTAAGGCTTCCGATATCCAAGAAATTAAAAACCTGCAGGAATTCAAAGAGTTTTACTTCACAGGCAATTCATATTTTAACCGCTTTTTTAAAAAACAAACCGGAATAACACCCCTGTAGTTTCGGAAAAACCATAAACATTAAGAATTATAAGAACCATTTATAGCAGCGTAATCCAGCACTTCAAAAGCGCTCTCCTATCATAGGCCAGTTTCTAAAAGATAACTTTTGTTTAAGCAAAATAAAAAATTTAAGGCTATACCTTTAAAAGGTATAGCCTTAAAACACAAAAAGTTGGTAGCGAAGCAAAAGATTAATCTAAAGGCTTATGCGTACTGATCGCCACCCTGTTCCATGCATTGATCGTAATAATCGCCATTATAATCAAACCAACATACTCTTCATTAAACAGCTGAGCAGCCTGCTCATAGGTCTCCTCAGACAATCCATTTTGACTGATCAGCGTGATTTCTTCGGTCATAGCCAAAATAACACGTTCTTCTCTCGAGAATAACTCGGTCTCTCTCCAAGCATTTAATAAAAATATGCGTTGTGCCGTTTCGCCTTGATTCAAAGCATCGCTGGTGTGCATATTGAGGCAAAAGGCACATCCATTTACCTGGGAAGCTCTAATTTTAATAAGTTCCAGATGGGTTTTATCTAATCCTGAATTTTGAACAGCAGTATCTAGTGCTATAATTCTTTTATAAACACCTGCGGTTACAGCGGATAAATCAATACGTTTTTTCATTTTTCAAATCTTTTAAATTATATCATTCCTTAACATCTCACAACAGAACAGGTAGTCGTCCAAAAACATTACCTTAAATAAGCATGTAAGTGCACAGCAGAGAGCGCAAATCCATGGTTAAAATAGAGCTTTTGTGCTGTGTGATTATCAAAACCGGTATCCAGAACTACTGCATCCATATGTTGAGACGAAGCCAATTCCCTAACATGCGTTAATAATTGGCTGGCAAATCCGCGGCCTCTATAACTTTCTAACGTACATAGATCATCAATATAAATGATATGTCCACTGTGCAGAGTTGTCATGATACGATAACCAATAAAAGCAATAATTTGCTCTTTTTTAAAAATTCCCTTTAACGTATATTTTTCATGGGCAACCATTTCTGTTATACGATCCGACCATTTGCTTTTGGATAAATGGGGTCTCAGTACCAGAGCAACTTCTAAGCACTGTTGCATTTCTAGCGCAGACTGAATAGTTTTAATCTCATACGTATCTTCCATGTTCTATTTTTTTGTAAAATTAAAACACATTTTGAAGAACTAAATAGACCAGATTTCTAATAAAGGACAGCCCAGATCCAAATTATCTGATACTTTTTTTCAAGATTGCACAAGCTTCCATTTGCTCTTTTTCATCTAATGAAGCAAAGCCCATTCGAAGTCCGTTTGTTGCAAATAATTCATTTTTATAAAACAGACCATTGTCAATAAAAAGCCCATTTTTTGAAGCATTATCGGATAATTTTACTAGATCGATCGCTTTATCAAAAACGGACCATACCGCTAGTCCTCCCTCCGGAACTTTAAATTCAATTTCATTCGCAAAATGAACCTTGAGCAGGTCGCAGAACATATCCCTTCGAGCCTTATAGATCTTCAATGCTTTTCTATAAAATCTATTCATCTCCCCTTCCTTAAATAACGAAGCAAAAGCTTCCTCCAAAATCGTATCGCCTTGCCTATCGATAAGCTCTCTTAAGACCGTAGCGGCACGAATAAAACTGGATGGCCCAGTCATAAATCCAATACGTAGTGCAGGAGCAAAAGTTTTAGTGACCGATCCGATATAGATAACATTTTCATTATGGTCTATACTGGCTAAAGGCAAAAAAGGTTTATTGGCATAATGAAAATCAAAGTCATAATCATCTTCAATAATTGCAAATTTATGCGCCTTAGCAAGCATCAGAAATTTCAACCGGCGTTCCATACTCAACGTAACGGTCGTAGGGCAGTGATGATGGGGAATTAGATAGACTGCTTTTATCTTTTTTTTCTTCAGTACCTTCTCAAGATAATCGACATCCATTCCATACTCATCCATTGGAACCCTTAACAGCTGGGCACCGGTTTGTTTAAAAATCTCATCAGCCGTGGCATAATTTGAAACCCCTACTGCAATCAGATCTCCCTGTTCAAGCAGTAGTTGAGCCGATAGATAAATACCCATCTGGCTTCCCTTGGTAATCAGCATATCATCTGCATCAACATTTAATCCACGGGTTGTAGAAAGATAGTCACATAACGATTCTCTTAAATTTTCGGACCCTTTTGCGTTACCATATTTTAAGAAATTACGGCCATAGAATTTTCGGGATATACTTCTGTACTCCCGCATTAATTCATCTATTGGAGCAAGCCTGACATCCGGAAAACCATCATCAATTGCTAATTGCGTTTTTTGATAATTCTTACTTAAAATGGTATGTGTAAACTTATTCGTCCATACAAATGCATCCTGCTTTTCCGTTTGGTTTTTTACTTCATGCCTATCCTTTTTCGTTAGAATAGGCAAACTAGATAAGACATACACGCCTTTTCGTTCCACAGATTCCGTCCAACCCTGACTAATTAATTCTTCATAGGCCAATTTAACTGTATTGCGATCAATGCCGATCAATAACGCCAGATTTCGGGTACTCGGTAATCTATCGGCCGGTTGCAGGGTACCATCTGTTATTAATGCTATAAAATGATTACACACCTGAATATAGAGCGATACAGAAGACGATCTGTCAATATGTATTAAAGATTTATAAGGCAACATCTGGGCTGTATATTATATATTTTTTGGTATACAAATGTAAGTCAATTTACATCTATTTTTGTCAAAAAATAAATATGAGCTCACAGAATAAGGAATTAAAAAACCTGCTGGTGATTAATTCAAGTGCAAGAAATGGAAACGCTAAAAGTAGAAATCTCGCCGAAACCTTGATCGGACATTGGCAAAAAATACAGTTAAATACTAAAATTCAACATCGCGAATTGGGAAACCAATCCATACCCCATATCACAGAAGAATGGATCAGCGCAGCATTTAAACCAATAGAAAACAGAACGCAGGATGAATTGAATGCTTTAAAAAAAAGCGATGAATACATTAAAGAATTAAAAGATGCCGATATCATCGTTGTTGCTACACCTATGTACAATTGGTCGATACCCAGTAGTCTAAAAGCTTATATTGATCAAATAGTTCGTATCAACGAAACCTGGAAATACAATCCCGATAATATCCAAAATCCATATATCGGACTCCTAACAAATAAAAAGGTCGTTTTATTACTGACAAGAGGATCTCAGGGATATGAAAAAGGTGGCTATAATGAACATATCGATTTTCAGACCGATTATTTAAAAAGGGTTTTCCATGTCATTGGGATCGATGAAATTCATGTCATAACCCTTGATGGAGCTGCGAATAATCAAGAAGAATACAATAAGAACATAACCATAGCACTTCAAGAAACGATTGAGCTTATCGAATCCATTAGCTCTTAATATCGTTATGTATCCCTTGGTTTTAAAGTAAATACATCATTAATAACGTAATTGAAAGCTACTAAACGCGAAGAGTTGTCCAACAGAAAGAGATGACTTTGATTATCTTATTTTTATTAAAACATCAACGGGCACTCATTTTTTAAATTAAACAAATACATCCATATTATACGATTACTAGAAAAACGAAAATGTAGGTAAGATTTCGGTTTTTAGCTAGATACAAATGCACTAAAAGCGCTATCGCTAAGGCGCTTTTAAGGCATTTGTATTATGAACATTCTGTTCAACTGTTAGAAGGACAATTTGCTCTTTATCGATTTATCGCTCTACTAAAGCCTTTACAATTTCTCCATTTTGATCTACAATTTTTGTATCTGTCCTTAATAAAAGGTACCACTTTCTAAAAGTTCCTATGAATACGAGTAACATTAAAAGCATAGCCAAGATAGCCAATGAGGCCAAAAGCATCTGACCTTTAGGGAGATAAATATCTGTAATCTGCAGATATCCGGCCCAGAAAGTGATCGTCGCCATGAATACTCCCGGTAGAGCCGTACATAATGCATATTTACCCCTGTTCATCCGAAGCAGCATGGTGGTACACACAATCAATCCGCAGGCGGCCAGTAATTGATTACTAATGCCAAATAACGGCCAGATACTACTGACATTACCCGTGAACACCAAGTATCCCCAAGAAAGTGTAAATAGAGCACTGCACAACCAAACTCCCGGTTTCCAATCTTTATCTTTAAATGCCGGAATCACTGAACCCAACATTTCCTGCAAAAAAAAGCGCCCTACCCGGGTACCTGCATCAATTGCTGTCAAGATAAATACCGCTTCAAACATAATGGCAAAATTATACCAATAAGCCATAATATCATCCATAAATGGGACTTTATCAAAAATATGTGCCATACCGACAGCCAGCGAAACAGCACCTCCGGTACGTCCATGCAGATCCACACCAATCCGCTCAATAAAATGAGGCAGATCTACGGTATGAAGATGTGGATGAAGCTTCAAAAATTGCGCATAATCATCCACAGGTGTATTGATCGCAAAATAATCTCCCGGCATTAAGGTACACGCTGCAATTAAGGCCATCAGCGCCACAAACCCTTCGACAAGCATCGCGCCATAACCTACAAAGACTATTTCTCTTTCTTTACCCAACATTTTGGGAGTAGTACCCGTTGCGATGATCGCATGAAAACCCGAAATAGCACCGCAGGCAATCACTATAAAAATGAAAGGAAGCACAGGCCCACCGATAACCGGACCGCCACCATGAATAAAACTCGTCAGGGCAGGCATCTGCAACGTTGGATGGACAAATATGACACCAACAGCAAGCATCAGTATCGTACCGATCTTCAAGTAAGTCGAAAGATAATCGCGGGGTACTAAAAGAAACCAGATCGGTAGCACGGAAGCAAAAAAACCATAAACTGCGATTGCGATCGAAATCGTCTTCACATCCCAATCAAATAGATCATGGATAACCGGTATTGCCATTAGCCGATGCCCCCCAATAATACCTACGAGCAGTAAAATACCGCCCAATACACTAGCAAGTGTCACCGATCCAGGACGATAACGCATCAGTAACCCCATAAATATAGCTATGGGCATTGTGAGTATGATCGTAAATAAAGACCAGGGTGCTTCATGCATCGCACTTATGCAGGCTAGCGATAGCCCAGCAAGCGTCAGGATCAAGATAAATAAAACCGCAATACCGGCAATACCACCTACGATAGGCCCTATTTCCTTTGCTGCAATAGTGGCCAAACTCTGTCCTTTATGTCGTACAGATGCAAATAGAACGACCATATCGTGAACTCCCCCTCCTAATACACAGCCGATCAAGATCCATAATGTCCCGGGAAGATAACCAAACTGCGCCGCCAGTACAGGTCCAACGAGCGGACCTGCTGCCGCAATAGCTGCGAAATGATGACCAAACAACACTTTACGGTCCGTCTTTACATAATCGTGACCATCAGCAAACTCAACTGCCGGCGTCGCTATGGTATCGTTGAGCCGTAAGACCTTTCTGGAAATAAAAATTCCGTAAAAACGATATGCGATCGCAAAGATCAAAAGCGAAACAAACACCAACGTTAAGGCATTCATATTATCAAGAAATTCAAATGTAGAGACCATAATAAAGGATTGATAAAAAAACAACAAGCAAAAAACAGTCCGTTATTACTAAGCATAACATCTAATTTCAAATACTTTAGCATATTTGTCACCATGTGTTTTCTTGGCTACAAAACGCACACGATCCACCTTACTTGTATTAAAAGAATGTGCTACCTTCCGTAAGAAATTGTCTTTACATTCAATTTTATGCAGCAGACGATCTTTCAGATAGCACTCAACCTCATAATCACTAATGGTCTCAGGCTGCGGACCCCGTACTTGATTTTTCATCGTTCCATTTTCTCCAGAAAGTCTCAGATGCCTATTCAGACCTGTATCAAAAGTAAATTCGATTAAAGACAGCTCTTGTGGGCTTTTCCATTTTAACTCCAAAAACTGCTCACCCGAACTCATCGCTGCACGCCATTGATGTAATTTACCATCGGCAATATCACGGTTTATACCATCAGTTACCAGATTAGCCAAACCACCATCCGATTCACTGCTTGCAGTAATGGATGCCAGCAAAGCCAGATCTTTCTTGTCTAAATTCTTAATATTCAGAATCGCTTGATCCTGTCTCAGCAACAGCTGCTGGTATTCCTGCAACTTTTCCTTATTTCCAACAATTTGATTGACTTTCATTTTATTGTTCACCGCAAAAGCAACAGCCGTCCCAATGGCCTGCCCCAATGTTGCGCATGTTGCCATTACCCGTGTTGTAGATAAAGCAACATGGGTAACCGAAATATTTCTTCCGGCCATCACAAGATTATCAACAGAGTTACTATATAAACAGCGCAAAGGAATTGAATATGGACCTTTAAGACCGATAGATCGAAATGGACTTAACGAGGTATCGTCCATCCCTGCAGGGAGATGATCATCCAATGGCCATCCACCATAAGCTACCCGGTCTTCAAAATTTTCCTGCTTAAGCACATCATTCTGTGTCAGAACATAATCACCCTTGATCCGTCTGCTCTCCCGTTTCCCCGGAATAGCCCCATGCCACGACAGTGCCCAATTAGCGGATTCAGGGTGGTTTCCGGAGTTTTTGATGTAGTCCCAGACACCAAATACCACGGCCATGAGGTCATGTCTTATTTTCTGACCGTCTTGAACAATATTTTCCAGTCCCCCCAGCTCAATCCACCAGTATCCATATTCCCAAGAATGAATCTTCCGATGTTTGAAATCTTCAAACTGATACTTCCTCGCCCAGGAAGGTGCCTTAAAAGGCATAGGTCTATCGTGTTCAGTAGATTGAAACAATAAACTGTTTCCCATGGTGATATCATCACGCTTATCCAGACCTAGAGGTTCATTGTATTCAGATTTAGCCTCCCTTCCACGCATGAAATCTGCCGCGGCCAAAGCAGCCAAAGTACCATCACCGGTACAATCTGCGAAATACTGCGCTTTTATATCGTAGATTTCCTCTGTTTGCGAGCAATAAGCTTTGATGGATTCGATACGCTTCCCTTTTCGGACCACCTCATACAATGAAGTATCAAAAAGTAAGGTGATATTGGGGTTTGTCAGCACCTTATCGTACATAACATAATCCAACATTTCCCAGCAGCGCTGGGGGTTGATGGCCGCCTCTGTCAGCAAAATTTCTTCCAGAAGTCCAGACTCCCGCCAGACTTGATTTAATTGCGACGCCCCGCAGATATGCATTCGGATTTCTGAACTTGCATTTCCACCTAATCGCGAACGGTTTTGAATGAAGATAACCTTCATCCCATTGCGGGCTGCAGCCAAAGCGGCACAGACACCTGCCATCCCACCCCCTGCAACAAGAAAATCTGTCTTAAGATTTCTTGTCACAAAAACATCCGACGCAATAAATGCACTATGCTCGGCAGCCCCACCTGAAGAATCAGCAGGTTCATCCCTGCTCATACCAAACACCGGGTTTACCAATAGGGCTCCAGACCCGATTCCTAAATTTCTTAAAAATGATCTTCGATTATTTTTCATAATTCAACAGTTTATAAATAAGTTCTTTTTGATTTTGCAATAAAGTTTTACTTTGTGCTTTATCCATTAAAATTTCTTTGGTTCGCAGGTTCGGCCGGCTTAAGCTTCTTAAAACCACCAATTGCAGATGCGGTTTAAGCTTTTCCAGATCTTTCAGCAAGTTATTATACCGTTCGGGATCAGCATAGTAAGCTGCTCCCAATTTTCTCCAGGCATAATGCGGAATATAGTCATCATGTGAAAACAGTAAACGGACCAAAATCGGCTCTGCCGCAACGACCTGATCACCAGTTAACTTCTCCAGGTAATATTCTTGATAAGAGGCGTTATTGGATGTTGCGAAAAAATCAGCGAATTGATGTTGTTTATAAACCACATCCAGCTGATTCCGAATCAATTGTTTGATGTTCCCATTCACAATATGCCATAACGCATAGACCGTATATAAAGCCCCGGGTACTGTCACATTTGAAAAGACTTTCAATGTCGGACGAGTTATTGCATCCAGTTCTACCGAATATTTTTGTTCCTTCTTGTCCAGAAACTCTTCCACAGCATAATCCCGGATCGGAGAGAGCGTATCAAGCAAGATTTCCTGTAATAAATCATAATCCGTCTGATCAAAATACTGATGGTCAAATTTGGTAAATACCTGACCTTGGGGAACTGAAAAATGATCATATTCGCCCATCAAATTCCAGAACAGCTCTACTTGAATAGGAAGACATACCTTATCATTGCAAATATCCGTCGCGAGAAAAGTATGATAAAAGTAAGCCGAGGTCTTTTGATCCTGAATCAGATTTACCTGTATTTCAAGGGTGTCATTTACCCGGTATTCAATCGAGACTTCTGGAACAATAGGTTTCTGTTGTCCTTTCGATTGAAAAGACAGCAGAAACAAAAACAGGATCATCCAATGGTTCATCATAAGCCCCTACCCCTTCCAAAATATTAGTTTTAAAACCTTCATCAATAGTTGGGATTTTGAATTAAACCACTGGTTAACACCTCCGTTGAAGGAATAGGCCATAAATATTGCTTTGAAGCATCAAACTTCCGAACCGCAATGGTTTTGACTAACCCCTGTTGGTGGAAGGAACTAAAATCAGGTAGACCATCAGCATCTATTGCAGGTGCATTCGGAAGAAACCATTTACCCGTTTTAACCACTTTCGCCAAGAGATCCGCAGGATCCAAAAGACCATAGTTTGATTTATTCAGAGCTTTCTCCGCTAATTTCCAGCGGATCAGATCCATGTAGCGTAATCCCTCTAGCGCAAATTCCATCCTTCTTTCCGTTCGTAAAGCCTTTCTTAAACTCAGTTGATCGGCAGCTTTTACAGCAGGGTAATCTGGCGAATGAAATTCGGCACCATAAGCCCGCGCTCGGACCATATTGATCGCGTCCGCAACACTTTGATCGATATCATTTAATTCAATCTTTGCTTCGGCATAGATTAATAACACATCAGCATATCGGATAATAATATTATCCGGTTCCGTTTGCCAGCTATTTAACAACCAATCGCTGTCCACACCTTTTCGCCAGACCAGACCATTAAAAGATGCATATTGAGCATTGACACGATTATCATTATTGACCACCATTTTACCCGTTGAAATTTTCAGTACATTGACAGCATCAGGATGTGGTGTGTAGATATAATCAAGCAACGGTTCATCAAAAGCGGCAATGGTTTCTTTGCATCTAGGATCCCGGTTGATAAACGGATTTGAAGGAACAAATAGCGGTGATTTATCCACCTCTAATCCGTCTGTGCACGTGAATGCAAATAACAGATCCCAGGAAGGATCTTTCGCAGCCCAACCACCGGAATTGCGTGAAATAAAATTCTGACGATCGCCCAAAGCAACTTTTAAAGCAATAGATCTGGGTAATAAAAAGATACTTTCGGCTGATTTTTTTGTCGAAGACAGAAAAAGATTCGCAAAGCTAGGATGCAGGCTGTACTGTTTGAGATCCATACAGGCTTTCGCCGCATCGCGTGCAGTCGCAAAGTCCCCCCTATATAAGGCTATTCGGCTTTTCATCGCCATAGCAGCCCCTTTTGTCGCACGCTGCAGTTCCGTACTGGTGTTCTTTAATTTTAAATTTGCGATGGCATAGTCAAAATCTTCATATATTTTCTGCATGACGAACTCAGGTGTTGACTGTTTCAGGTTTTTCGCCTGCTCAATATCCAAAATATCGTCGGTATAGATCACATGTCCAAAGTGGCTCAACAAAGTCGAATACATACATGCCCGCACGAATCTGGCCTCAGCAACAAAAATGCTCAACTGCTCCGGAGATAGTTTATCTTTCGCCCTGTCGGCCCCTTTGATAATCGTGTTTGCGCGGGCAATCGCTTTATACGTATCCAGCCACCAGGTCTTAATAAAGGCAGACTGACCATTCAATGTCGCATTGGTCACTTCTGTCAAACCATCTCGATAGATCCAGTCATCCGTCCAGTCGTCCAGATCTTTTTTCCAGAATACCTCTTTATAAAGTCCGTTCAAAGACATTTCCAATTCTTCCGGTGTACTATTCCACGTTTCGCTCGACCCATCGGATAAAGGATTAAGATCAAGTGAGTGACAACCCTGCAACAGGATAAAACCACAAATCAAGAGAACTATATTTTTCATAATGATGATTTAAAATTTTAATGATAACCCCAGTAAAAATGAGGTCGTGATGGGGTAAGCAAAACTTGTCAATTCCGGATCCCAGCCTTTAGGATATTTATTAGCGGTAAACAGATCGCTGATTGTTCCCGAAATCCCAAGCCCCTTGATTTTATATTTGGTCAATAAACCAGTAGGGATATTATAATTAACTCCAATTGTTTTTAATCTGAAATAACGGCCGTTAAACAACCAAAAATCTGACATCGCGTAGTTATTATTAGCGGAAGTGTTGGAATAACGGGGATATCGCGCAGCACTGTTTTGTTCTGCGGTATTATAATTGGACCAGGTCTCCCCATCTAAAATCATAGGAAAATTTCCCCAGTTTTGTTGATAAGGTTGCACCATATCGGTTGTAAGGCGCACATGCTGTTTGCCCACCCCTTGAAATACAAAAGAAAAACTCAAATCTTTATATCCAATATTCACCATACCGCCGTACATATAGCGTGGTAGAGATCCTCCGAGCAGTACCCGATCATATTCTGGCGATATTTTCCCATCCGGTACCCCTTCTGGACCCGAGATATCGCGGTATCGTACATCCCCAGCTTTGACATTCGCATTCAGCACAGCCGAATTGCTCACCTCTTCCTGTGTCTGGTACAGTCCGTCAGACACGTAACCATACCACTCATTAAATTGACTTCCCTGGATTTTAATTTGATCACCTAAAAATTCTGTTCCTCCCAGATCTCCCATTACCGATTTAAAATCCGAGAGATTAACATTTACGCCATAACTAAAATCGCCTACCCTATCCTTCCATCCCAATACCAGCTCCCAACCTTTGGTATGCATCTTACCCGTATTTTGATTTGGGTTATCAAATCCGATGTACTGCGGGATCTGCAGTTCCAGTAACATATCATTGGTAATCTTCTTATAATAATCAAAAGTAAAATTTAACCGATTACTGAAACCGACGTAATCCAGTCCTACATCAAAAGATTCTGTTTTCTCCCACGAAATATCACGGATGGCATACTGCCATTGTGCCGCCGATTGCGCAGAAACGACTTCATTGCCTTTGTAGAATAAGGAGCTGTTTTCAAATTTTAACAATGCCTGATAGGGATAATTACCGATACGTTCGTTTCCTAAAGTACCATAAGAGGCCCTGACCTTTAAAAAATCAACCCATGAAATATCCTTTAAAAAACTTTCCTGACTCACAGTCCAGCCGACAGAAAAAGAAGGGAAAGTACCCCAACGGTATTGCGGAGCAAAGCGTGAAGAACCATCGTAACGCACATTGGCCTGCACAAAATATCTATCGTCAAAATTGTACATGATACGTCCAAAATACGAGCGGTAGGCATTTTCGTAAGCCCCACCGGCATTATCCCTGAATTCGAGCGGACCTAAGTTCAGGTAAGGATAATTGGTCAATAAATACTGATCTCTTGAGGCAGACAAATTCTCATTAAAATAATAGTAGGATTCATATCCAGCCAGCACATTGAAATTATGTTTTTTAATGCTTTTTTGATAATTAGCTAAAAATTGCGCGGTATATTCATAGCTTTCGATGCGACTTTCATCCAGATTAGTTTGGTTATATCCATTGATAAAACCAATATTTTGAGCAGGATTGTTCCAGGCGCTATAGGGAACTTTTTTGGTAAACAGTTTCGATTTATCGAAATTTAAAAGTGGCGAAAACACACCCGTCAATTTCAGTCCTTCCAAAGGTTTGACATCGAGAGCCAATTTACCGGCGATCTGATTGTACTGGTAGTTTTTAAAGCCGCCCTGAGTGAGCATGCCGTAGATATTGTCACCATCTTTGCCCGAGGCTACGCGCCCGTCCTGCCACTGCCCTGCGTATATAGGAGCAGTTATACCGATTCGGTACATAGGGTCTATAGAAGGATTTTCGTTGATGCTGCGTTTAAAATTGATATCAATAATCGATGAAATAAAATCATTGATCTTCACGTCATTGTTCACACGTGCAGTGATCCGTTTATAATTGCGGTCCATATATAGGCCATCGGCATGGTCATATCCAAGAGAAAAACGTGTACGCAATGCTTTTCCTGCACCGGTTACCGAGAGCAGATGCGACTGCCGGGGAGCCGAATTTTTCAGAATCATTTTTCTCCAGTCTGTCATGGGATACTGGTCCGGGTTTTCAGCATTATTTTGTCGATAATTATCAATCATATCTTTGCTATAGATCGGGTATTTATTTTCATTGTTGTTGTTATCGTTCCAGCGCAACTCGTTACTTAATTGTAGATACCTCACTGCATCTACATAATCCGGCAATTGCGTAGGTTTTTCAAAACCATATTCGCCGTTATACTCCAGCGCGACTTTCCCCTCTTCACCGCGCTTCGAAGTAATCAAGATCACCCCGGCGGCCGCCCTTGCCCCATATATAGAAGCTGAAGCCGCATCTTTCAATACCGTTATGTTCTCGACATCATTTGGATTGACGGCATTCATGTCGACAATCGGAACACCGTCCAATATAATAAGCGGGTTCATTCCCCCTTCAGTAATCGTTGTAATCCCCCGTACCCGTACCTGAGCCGTACTACCCGGCGCATTATTGGATCGGGTGACCATCACACCAGGCACGGATCCCTGTAGTGCTTGCGACAACTGTGTGGATTTACGTACCTGGATATCCTTGCCCGATACCGTCGAAACAGCTCCTGTCAGATCCTTTTTCTGAACAGATCCATAACCGATGACCACAACTTCGTCAATGGTACCTGTATTCGTTTTCAATCGGATAAGAATCGCATTTTTACTACTTGAAGTCGCTACAAAATGTTTGACAGAATCAGCAGCATAACCTACATGATGCCCATAAATGGAATAGCTCTCCCCTTCTACCAAGGGGCTTAAGATGAATAATCCGTCATGATCAGCAACAAAATTCCATTTCTTGTTCGTTTTCTCATGAATGAGATCGATGGTAGCACCGGGTAACGAATTTCCCTCGGCATCCACAACTTTGCCGCTAACTTTCAGGTTGGACTGGGCAAATCCTACAGAAAAGTATAGAAATAGCTGTCCCATTAGCATTAATTTGATTAAAATATGCTTCATAATTTTAAGTATTGGTTATTAAAAATTAAAAACTGGTCGTTTTATTTTTTAGGTATAATTAAGGGTTGATTTCCTAATTTGGATCCTCCTTTCTTGCTGAATTGCTTAAGGTGACGATTCCATTATCAAGACGGAACGAGCAACCATTTAATTGACAGAAATTAGTTAAGAATTTTTCAAGAGGCTCTTTTCTGTTGAGGCTTCCTGTAAATGAATTGGATCGTAATTCCGGACTTTCACAGATAATAGACACTTCATATAAGTTTTCAATCACCTGGAGAAGCTGCGTATTTTTGGTTTGGCTGAATTCAACGGATTGACTGGTCCAGGCGACATTGGCATTAAAACTTGGAATAAGCTCACTCAGTTTTTTATCTACACGTGCTAAACGGGATTTTTCCAAAACCTTAGCCGACATTTTGGTCATTGTATGCAACCTCAGATCAACTTTCACCTCTTCATTCCCATTCAGGTATACGAGATCTTGTGGTCGCGCATCAAACAGGCCGACCGATACCTTACCCTCCAAAAGTTTAATCAAAATATTTTCATCCGCTTGGGGATCGACACTAAACACTGTTCCCAGCGCCTTCGTTACATAGCCCCTATAATTAACCGTAAAAGGAGCCTTTGGATTTTTATGGACTTTATAAATCACCTTTCCCTGCACCTGCTTAATCTCACGTTTCCCTTCCTCATTGAGCACATAACTGATCTTCGCATGTGGATACAGAATAGCGATAGAGCTATCAGGAAGTTGCATATCGATGGTATAATGATGACTGTTTTCATACCAGGATAACATAGATTTGTTGACAGCCTCCTCTTGTATATTCGGGGAGAAGATATACAGCAGCGAAAATAGACATAACAAGACCGCCGCGCTAGATGCCCATATCCAGTATGTTATTTTTCGAGTTTTTCGCTCCACCGGAGGATCTATCGCATAAACCTTTTGGAGAACTTGTTGATGAACCCTGGAAAGATCAGGAATTGGAATACGTGCGCGCGCACCTTCTTCTTCCGCCTCTAGAATTTCTGAGATCCATTGCTGAAGCAGAACAGGATCCACCTCATTCAGCTCATCAAAAAATGCTTCATATTCCTTTAAGTCGAGTGTATGATGAATATACTCCGCTAGCTTATTTTTAAAAAAATGTCCTTTCAAAACAGTTTATAATTAGTCGAATACATTGCTGTATTTAACTCTCTATACGTCTGTCAGAAAGAAACACACTATTGGCATTTCAATTATTTTTAAAATTTAAATAGTAAAGTGGCCAAAAAGCTGATTATAGCCTCATTTCGGTAGTTTTTTTGAATATATTCTTTTATATCTTTAAGTGCACTGACCAGTTGATTGCTAACAGTAGAAACCGAAATATCGAGTTCTTCGGCTATTTCTTTATAGCTTTTTTCATGAAATTTATTGAGGATCAAAATTTCCTTCCGCTTTGGGCTCAACGAATCAATTGCCTTTGCTAAAATGTCCTGCGTATCTTTTAAATAAATATGTTCCTCTGTATGATAATACAATTCTACTGCCGACACCCACAGCTCCATTTGTAATGACTTATCACGCTGCACCTTGCGAAAAAAATCTATAGCCAAATTATCCGAAATATGATTGAGGAAAGAGGTGAAACCTTTAGTGGGATCGATCTTAGCGCGGTTCACCCACACTTTAGTAAATACATCCTGCAAGATTTCTTCTGCTACAACTGGATCTTTTACCAATTTGATCAGCCGCACATAGATCTTTGGAGAATATTGAAAATAAATAGCATTAAATGAAGCTAAATCCCCATCTTTCAATTTTTCGAGTGTTGCTAGTTCTTTTGGAGACATCACTATTGGTTTAACATTTAATTGGCATGAACGTTAAAGTCAAAGTAAAGATAAATTTTTCAAAATAAAAACATTAGGGGTATACATTATTAAAAAAGTATCTTCTTAATATAAAAGCGCAAAACAAAACGGTGAGATCTTATCCCTTATTCTTTATGAACTTCACTATACGCTCACTTGCTGTGTCACAGAAGTCAAGACCTGAATAATCCGGATTCAGCCCGCCAATAAATGGTACAGCCATAATAAATAGATTTTTAGTAGCACTTCCAAAAGCATCAAGTGCCTGAAAATGGTCATTAATACTCAGTCCCTTTACCTGCATATAAAAATTGTTAGTACTGCTTTTCACATGATAACCCTTTTCGTTAAAATACTTCTCCCCTTCAGCCCTATTCTTAAAATTCAGGTATCCTGTACTGATTAGACCCTCGTTTTTGATCCCTTCAAACGGCATGTCGTTAAATTCCAATGGCTGTTGTCCTGTACCGTCAACATATAATTGATAATGCGTTTTCTTTTGTTTACCCTCAGTGTCCATGTAGCTATAAATGGCACCGAAATCATGATGAGGGTCTACCTGACTTGCTTTATCGACTTGAATATGGTCTATGACACCAGCTTCATATAAAGCAATAATTTCTCTGTAGGATTCCTGAGGCAAAGAAGCAATGATTACGCTGATGAGCGGCATTAAAACCCTCCGCAACCGAAGCATATCTTCTGCAGAGAAGTGTTTGGCAGGATAGTTCATGGCATAGCTGAAAGCAGCCAGTTTTTCCTTCCAGGATATCGACTGCCTTCTGTCAATGGATTTTTTTGCTTCGAGATATTCCGCTCTAAAAAGCGTAAAACTGTCAAGTTCATTTCGGATGCGCAGCATTTCTTCCACAAACTCCTCAATCGTCATTTCTTTTATCTTTTCATAAAAAGCAGGATCACTTTTCTGCAACGGACATTTAAAATTCCGCTCAAAAACGTAATCAAGATCTACAAAACCGTCATTTTTCTCTTTGTATTCATAAATCTCATCCAGTGTCATGGACCAGGATACCGCATAAGGTTCCTCTTCCGAATGAAAACGCAGTGCAGGTAGATAACCTCCTGTCGAAAATAAATGGATCGAAAAATTGGGCGATTCTTCATGCAGCACATAACTCACCTGATCATTCTCAACGATATAACGGCCGTTCAGACGAGATAATGTCTTTACGGCATCGACAGCAGTTAGAGAAGCACCCTTAATAGCGACCGGAAAATTAGTCATTTGATCAAATTTAGTAGGTGGATAGGGCGAATCGTACCACCCTTTTATCTTTCCTTCAAAAGTTTCGGGCCAATAATGCCCGGTACAGATAACAACCATTTCTGCTTCATATTCATCATCAGTGGCCGTAAATACGGAGTAAAATTCATTTGCCCTATCATACACCAGATCAATCACTTCGGTCTTGGTAAAAACCTCCACCTTTATTTTACGCTTGATGGCCAAGGCTATGTATTGGTGAAATTGATTTTCAAGATAATCCCCTAAAAGAAGCCTTGGTAAAACCTGGTAGGGATTCGATTTACCATGCGCATAGTAATCCGGAAAATCAGTTCCAGCATAACGTGACAGATAAGTCGGGACGTCGTCAATTAATGCTGGAATTTCGTTTGCCGAAACATTGGCCAAGTGTTCCTTACGGGCCCCATATTTACCATAAGGCATTCCAACTCCCAAACGTTCATTTTTTTCGAAAATGGAGATATGTTCAACCGCAAGATTTTGGTTGACAATCTCCTTTAACATAAATAAAGCGGCTGGCCCCCCACCGATCAGCGCAATGGAACTTAATTTTTGATTGTCCATACAATTTAAGGCTATTGATTAATTTTACACGTCAACTTTCTACTAATTTTACTTTCCATCAAATATGCTATCGGCATACTGTGGATGGTCGATTTTTACATTGTGTCCTACAGGTCACTTTCATTTTCCCATGAACTTAAATAATATTCTCCGAATGATCGATCCTGATGATCCAAGTATTATGCTCTCCGACAATTTTTCCATGAGGAAACCTTAAAAAAAGGTAGTCTCGCTCTCCTCCTCATTCATGTTGAATAAAGAGCATATGGTCCAAATTTCAGCTCGACTATTGTTTCGCTAAAATTTTAAAAATAGATCCTTTCCGGGAAATACCTCAATTCTTATAAACACCGCATCGCATATTCGCAAGGATAACAACGTATCGCTCGCAAAGTTCTGCTAACGGTAAAATCAAGTATTTGTGTAAAGCCAACAGGCATAAACCACCGATCGCAATAGTTTATACTTATTATAGCATCATTTTCTGCGTTCCGATAACTTCGTCCCTAATATTTCACCCCAGCGATCAGATCTGGCAGCTGTGATAGATTGCATCACCTCCGTATCCAGATCTATTCAGTTCATAACAATGAATTTATACAAAAAAAACATTTAAATTTACTAAAACCCCTAGCCTTGCGACTCTAATTTTGTACTGTAATTTAAAACTATTGAAAAATTAAATCGATATAAATCAAAACAGATATGAAGACAAATAATTCTTTGGTCGCCTATGCTTTACTGCGAGTAGCAATGGGTGTCAATATGCTGGGACACGGCTTAGCACGTATTCCAAAACTTGATGCTTTTAGTGATAACATGGTGACCAATTTTCAAAAAAGCTGGCTTCCTTCCCTTTCGATCAAAATATTCGGACTGGCTTTGCCTTTCGCAGAATTCCTCATTGGATTACTGCTCATCATTGGCTTATTTACATATCGCACAAGTGTTGCTGGTGCTATCCTTATTATTTTATTACTATTTGGAAGCAGCACTATTGAAAATTGGGAAGCAATGGGTATACAAATGATTTATGCCTTGTTTTTTTACCAATTGATTACCAAAATAAATAATAACAGTTATGCCGCAGACCACTTATTTAAAAACAAAATTAGACAAAATGAAAGCAATAGGATTTAAAAAATCATTACCGATCAACGAAGCAGAAAGCTTCATTGAATTTGAAAAAGAAATAATTCCACCAACAGGACATGATATTTTAGTAAAAATCGAGGCCATCTCCATCAACCCGGTCGATTATAAAATTAGACAGGGTGCCGCAAAAGAAAACGTCTTGAACGAACCAAAAATAATTGGTTGGGATGCTGTAGGTACTGTGGAAGAAATTGGAGATCAAGCGACGCTTTTCAAAAAAGGAGATCATGTTTTCTACGCAGGAGACATTACAAAAGACGGTTCCAATCAGGAGTATCAACTGGTGGACGAGCGCATTGTTGGCTTTGCTCCACAAAAGATAAGCGTTGCAGAAGCTGTTGCAATGCCTTTAACGGCGCTTACGGCCTACGAAATTTTGTTTGACCGTTTACGCCTGGATCCTGACAAAGACAAAGGTAAGTCCATATTGATTATCGGCGGTGCAGGTGGCGTGGGTTCCGTGGCCATACAATTGGCTAAAAACATCTTAGGATTACAAGTTATTGCAACAGCATCGAGACCAGACACAATTGAATGGTGCAAAAAACTTGGAGCAGACTATGTTGTGAACCACAAAGATTTAGTGAACGAAGTAAGAAATACCGGTTTTGATTCGGTAGATATTATTGTAGATTTTGTAGATGTAAATCAATATTGGGATGCGATGGTGGCACTCATCAAACCACAGGGAAAAATAGGTTCAATCAGCGATCCTACAGAACCGGTAAACCTCCGTCAGCTAAAAGGCAAAAGTGTCAGCTTTCATTGGGAACTCATGTTTACACGTTCCATGTTTCAAACAGAAGACCTGATAGAACAGCATCATATCCTCAACAAAATTGCCCAACTCTTAGATGCCCGGACTTTACAGTCAACCCTTAATAAGACCATAGAAGGATTTACGGCAGATAACCTAAAAGAGGCGCACCGTCTATTGGAAAGTGGGAAAACAATCGGTAAAGTAGTACTAAAATTTTAACCCGAAATACAGATTACCCCAGCTTTATCACAATAGCATCAATAAAATATTTACAAAACGAAATAAAATGTTTACAAAACTTTTCGAATCCTATATCCTGAAAGGGATAGCATTAAAAAACCGTTTCCTGATGGCTCCTATGACACGCTCAAGGGCATCACAACCCGGCGATATTCCGAATGCTTTAATGGCAACATACTATGCCCAAAGAGCATCTGCAGGACTTATCATCACAGAAGCTACCCAAGTTTCTTTACAAGGAAAGGGCTATGCAAAAACACCTGGAATTTATACCCAAGAACAAATTGAAGGTTGGAAATTAACAACAAAAGCCGTACATCATGCCGGTAGCAAGATCTTTTTACAACTGTGGCATGTTGGAAGAGTTTCATCTTCCAAAGTTAACGGATTACAACCTATTGCACCATCGGCATTAATAGCAAAAGATACGAATGTTTATATATTTGATGGTGCACCCAATGGAGATGCTACTTTTGTACCTGTCGAAGAACCAAGAGAAATGACGCAAGAAGATATTGAGGTGGTCATTCAAGAATTTGCACAAGGAGCAAAAAATGCAATAGAAGCTGGTTTCGACGGAGTAGAAATTCACGGAGCTAATGGTTATTTGATTGACCAGTTTTTACGGAGCAACTCCAATCAAAGAATCGATGCGTATGGAGGTACTCAAGAAAACAGGATTCGATTATTAATTCAAATTACCAAAGCTGTAATTATGGCTGTAGGAAAAGAAAGAACAGGCGTACGTCTTTCTCCGTTCATTACGTTTAAGGATATGGACGATGCCGAAATACTTGATACAATTATGTTAGCCGCGACGGAATTAAATAAATTAGATATTGCCTACATCCATCTCTGTGAAGCAGATTGGGCAGATGCACCCTTAATTCCAGAAATATTCAGATTAGAGTTGAGAAAAAAATTCACAAATACCATCATCGCAACAGGAAATAAAACTCCTGAAGAAGGAGAAAAACTATTAGCAGACAATTTGGTTGACTTAATAGGTTTTGGAAGGAAATTTTTAACAAATCCGGATTATCCGCAACGTGTTAAATTGGAAGCTCCCTTAAATGATATATCAGACAATCATACTTTATTTGGAGGAGGCGATGCCCGAGGATATACAGATTATACTTTTATGAACTGATTCATACGAGCTGGATGGAAGGAGAAAAAAGGTTATTGTGATTACAAAAGTGGAAGCATCCCTACTTCCACTTTTGTGCTTTTAGAAAGCTATAATCAGGCCAAAAGTAACATTGCGCCCCGGATTATAGACACCTAATGAGAGGTCATGATGATCTAATCTGCCGGGTCTCAGACGGCTCAATGCATCGTAATATTTTTTATCAAGCAAATTATTTCCAGCAACATACGTTTGTATATTTAATCCCCTGATCTTAAACGTCGTTCCTAAAGAGGCATTTAACAAAGTATATCCTGACACACTGGTTTCAAATTCACGGTCTACGCGTCGTTGCGCAAAAAAGTTATCAATGCCGACTTTTAAATAACTGGCCGACAGTCCTTTTATTTCCGGGCTATATTTCAGGCTATTTTTGAACTGTCCTGCTGGAATAAAAGGTAAAGGTCTATCCAGGGTTTTATTTTTAGCATACGTGTACGAGAAAATATTGTTAAAAGTAAGATAACGGAATAAGGTTATATTAAAATCTCCTTCAAATCCATGCAGCTGTGCATCAACCTGACCGTACCGGTAAATTGCCATCCCATCGGCTGTTTCATCACCAGGTCGTGATGAGATGTAGATATAATCTTTGATCAGGTTAGAATAAAGACTGATACTTCCATTAAATATACCCCGATCGTAGTCTATACTGATATCCGCCTGATAACTTTTTTCGGGCTTCAGAGCCGTATTACCGATTTCATACCGGAACGTTCCCTCATGGACACCATTTGAACTAAGTTCTGCCGGATTGGGAGATCGAAAAGCATTCCCTAAATTAGCTTTTAGATTAATATACGGACTCAATTGATGCGTTAGACCCGTAGCAAAACTAACGTTCGAAAAATGATTTTTATACTTTTCAAACGTTTCGCCATCTTTTACATATCCATCACCATCATTGACACGATAATCATAGCGCACACCAGCATTAACAGTCGTGTTATCCCAGGTCTTTTTAAGATACCCAAAAGCCCCCGCTCCAAAACTCTGGTAATCGGGAAGCAAAAACTCAGCCCCTTTATTGGAATTTTTAGCATGTTCGGCACTGATCCCAAAAGCTGGCTGCCATCCCTGAAATTCATTGACAGTATACTTCGCATCAAGGGTTAATGTATGTAGATCCAAAAAGAGATTGGGAACAGGATTATCATGTTCTCGACGCTGGTTGTTCTGATAACCAAGATCAAATTTTAATGATCCCTGATCTAAAATAAGCTGATTATTCCAGGAAAGCTTTGTATGTCGGATATCCTGCTTCGGAAACTCCAGGCTTCTATTTTTAAAATCTCGATCCGTAAAACGATTCCCTGCAGCATCGATATAATTACCCTGGCTATCAAAAGCAGGTTCATAAAATCCAATATTATTGCGAAAAAAAGATGCATTTACATGGGAATAACCCCATGATTTATTAAGCCCAAACATGGCGCTGAAATTCGTTTCATTAAAACCTGAATTTGGAAAATAACCTGTAGGAGTCTTGAATGAATAAGCATTTTTATAAGTTCCTCTTCCTCTCCAGACAAATCCATTTTGATTACCTGTCAACATAGCAGAACTGGCACTTAATCCGCCGTTGGTCGAATAATTGGATAATACCTCGCCTTTAACTTCCCCACTTTGCGGAACAAGGGGCTCCAAAAAATTGATCACCCCTCCTAGTGCATCGGATCCATACATCAAAGATGCCGCACCCCGCAATACTTCGACACGATCTGCACCATATTGATCGATCTCGATCCCGTGCTCATCGCCCCACTGATTCCCCTGCTGCTTGACCCCATTGCTGATCGTCACAACCCGGTTCGATGATAGCCCCCGGATTACAGGTTTCGCGATAGATGATCCAGTCGTAATCGCCGCTACCCCCGGCACTAGCCTCGCCAAACCTTCTATTGCATTCGTCGCTGGCTCCAATAATTGCTGTTTGCCCACAACAGCGATTGAAGTGCTATTTTTTTTACTGCTTGAGCTGATCGCCGCACTCGTTACAATCACTTCATCGAGCGTTAAATTGCTTGGACTTAATGGAATTGAAAGTACATCATGACCATTCAAATCAATTTTCAAACTTCGCGTCTGGTAACCGACACCGCTAAATTCCACCAAATGTTGCCCCTTATATTTCGGAGGAATGATAAACCCACCGTTCTGATCCGAAACGAGCTCCAGCTTAAGGTCCGGTACTTTAATAGTAATCCCTGCTATCGGCGCCCCCTTTTTGTCATCCAAAATGCGCCCGGTATGCTTGCTGTCCGTCTGCCCGTAACTATTAAACGTAGCAATAACAGACAAAGCAAAAAATAAAAATTTCTTCATCCTATATATTCATTACTTCATCATTATTAGCAATGACAAAGCATTTTAAAATCGTAAAAAACCAGAAAATGAAATAGTGCTACCGCACCATAGTAATATAATTGATGAAGATTGGGGGACCGCGCGGGAAGGTCGGAACTACAGACTGGGAAATTTCGTAAAGATCGATTGGAAATTTCCATAAAACACCCCACAGTGTAAAAAATGGATTTAGGTTATGATAAACAGGCCCTTCGGAAAACTCAAAAAGATAATCAGAACTAAAGGTCCGAATTTCATTCTCACTATGGTGATCATTCCCCTTCTTTGTAATCGGATAAGGATGCTTATGCTGTATAACTTCACCCGATTTTAGAACATGGATATGTAGAAAAAATATACTACAGACAATCCAATAGAGATACAAAAAAACGATAAGATTCGTTTTTAAACTTCTAGATTGGATTTGTTTATGTATCAGCACAAGGCAAATATACTAAAAATCGTAATAGCAACAAAGTTGCTATTACGATTTTTAGTATATTTCTTTTTAACCTGTACAACTTTTCGCGCAACACTTGACTGCGATAAATTGCTTTTAATGGAATTTTGCAGAAACTCAATTGCTCCATTTCCAATTTTGAGTGCAATAAATAAGATTGGAAAAATTGTGATTTCAAGAGCAAGCCCCGCAGGCAATGCTATCAGCACATGCACTTACTTTTTAATACTCAACCAAACGATCGCATCTTGCAGCTCCCGGAGTTCATAGCCCTTAGCTTCAGTTACCACTTATCCTATTATCTAGTATTTAATTCCTTCGCTTCGTCCCAACAACTTGCGCACAGTATTTTATAGTCACAAGCCAAAAACCATTGTTCTTGCTCGCTGTCACCTGTAACTTTTTGTAATTTAGCATCGCATTCATGACACCATGCATCGGGCCGACCTAAATCACCATCATTATATTCGTGAAAACCAACTGAAGATTGATCCAACAAACTATGTGCTAAATGTGTACATAGCAAGCCAATTTTTTGAGTGCCGTGTAAAGAACACGCTACTGTTTTTTGATTCATATCGTATAAATTTGACAATATTTTCACTTCCAGATCATTCGTACTATTATTAATTTCGAAATCGACTCCAGTAGCAGACATCGTAAATTAAGTATTTCCAGAATAAGTAAATATCCAAATCTAAAAATTATACCTGTCATTTCTATTTTGGATTCATAAAAATCTGAAATATCCTATTAATTTATACCATCTATCGCGAATAAATATATCGCAATTTTTTCATGTGGTCACCTGCATAAAAAAAGATAAGTTAGGGATCTTCTTTTGTAGAAACAATTATAAAGTCAGAGATCCCCAGGCGAGCCCTTTTTATAAAGGGGTTTGATTGCGAAGAAAAATCTTGTGCTAAACAATTTCAAATTGCCACTTTTCCTTAAATAAGTTTTTCAATTGCTCCAATTCATTGTAGTACATCGTATTCTTTCTCGTCCCAAAATAAAGGATGTTTTCCAACGGATTATTACCTTGCCAAATCAATTTGATTTTTCCAGCATCCAGTGCCTCATGGCAAAGGAAATCAGGGACAATGGAGAATCCCTCATTGTCACTTAGACAACGTATAATAGAACTAATATTGGGTACAACATAATTAGGACTAAAATCAGGATGTTCATTAAAATTTTTTGACCAAAAGTTTTTTAAGTGCTCCATATCTCCCGCAGTACTATACCATAATTGCTGTTTGAGAAAATCTTTTGAAGCTATAATCTCATTATTTTCTAACAGTAAAGTTAATTCGGAAATATCCGTCTTACTTCCAGCAATTAATACGATCCTTTCCTTAGAAAATGGCTGATAGATAATATTTTGCTGGTTGCCCTTTTGTGGAGTGACAATCATATCTAATAATCCATTGTCCAAATCAATCTGCATTTGGGGATAAAGCCCAAATTTGATAATTAGGTTAAAAGGAAGATCTCCGATATGTTCTTCCAATGTATATTGAAATGTTTCGAAGCACATACCCACACTAATCGTTACTCTTTCAGGCTTCGAACGTCGATGAAAGTGTTGTTCAGCGCTTTCAAGTTTTTGGAGTGATCCAAGAATAAAATTGTATAATATTTTGCCCTTTTCAGTGGGAACCATTTTTCTTGGAGAACGGTCAAACAATTTATACCCCGCATATGCTTCCAAAGAATTGAGGTGAAGGCTTACGCCGGGCTGCGAAATAAACAATTCCTGCGCCGCCGCTGATAGTGTTCCTGTTTCATATATCGCTCTAAAAGTTCGGAGCCATTCTAAGTTCCATTGCATATCTATAATTTTTCTGATACAAATATACTATTTAAGTTATTTTAATGATAAAAATAAGAAGCGGAAATTTATACCATAATAATTTAAAAAGATCATGGAGCTGAAAGAACCAATATGAACAAACGAGATTTATTTACAAAATCTCTTTAGAGCATAAGCCTTTCGCAACTTACCTTTTAAGAGATCATGAGGTGGTATAAAATTTTAATATAGAAAACTATTAACATTATGGAATATAGGAAATTAGGAAATTCAGGATTACAGGTTCCTGTTTTAAGTTTAGGTACAGGTACATTTGGCGGCACTAACGAATTCTTTCAGCGTTGGGGGCAAACAGATGTAAAGGAAGCTTCACGCCTCATAGATATCTGTTTGGAAAGAGGCATTAATTTCTTCGATACAGCAAACGTGTATTCTCTTGGCGCATCCGAAGAAGTATTAGGAAAAGCATTAAAAGGAAGGCGTGATCATACAATCATAGCTACAAAAGGGACATATACGATGGGGGATGGAATTAACGAAAGGGGTTCATCACGTTTTCACATCCAGAATGCGGTTCATGATAGTTTAAAGCGTTTGGCCACGGATTACATAGATGTCTACTTTATGCACGGTTTTGATAGCAATACACCAGTTGAAGAAACTTTGAGGACACTAGACAATTTAGTAACAAGTGGAAAGGTAAGATACATTGGATGTTCAAATTTTACAGCCTGGCAACTGATGAAATCGCTAGCTATCTCTGAAAAACTCAGTGTAGAAAAATATATCATTTATCAGGGATATTACTCATTAATTGGTCGTGATTACGAACAGGAATTGATGCCATTGATCAAAGATCAGGATCTGGGTTTAATGGTATGGAGTCCACTAGGATGGGGAAGACTAACGGGTAAAATAAAACGAAATCAACCTATAGCCGATGGACGTATACAGTCGGGCGGTGCAGTAGGTTCTCCTCCTGTTGATGATGAATTCCTTTATAACGTTATAGATGTCTTGGAACGCATCTCCAACGAAACAGGTAAAACCATTTCGCAGATTGCGATTAATTGGTTGGCACAGCAGGAAACCGTGTCCAATATTGTTATCGGTGCACGAAACGAGCAACAGCTTATCGAGAATATCGAAGCAGTTGGTTGGTCTTTATCGAAAGAATACCGCTCTGAGTTAACTGCCATTACTAAACAAACGCCTATCTATCCACATTGGATCGGGGAAAGATAGACTGTAATATCAACTCATAAATGCCTAAATATTATTCCATCAAATGCGGAAGAATATTTAGGCATTTTCATTTATAAATAGTTTAGCGCTCGCACTTATTTTTTAATACTCAACCAATCGATCGCATCTTGCAGCTCCCGGAGTTCATAGCCCTTAGCTTCGCCTGGACTGATGTAACTAAAGGCATCCGTAAATTTTTCTACCGCTTTTTGATCGGTTACGATAGCCATCTTCTTCCAATCCGTAAAGTGCTTCACTCCTGCTATCAGATCCTGCACCCAGGCACCTGCAGTAAAGTTCTGCACATCGGTATCCAATACCAAAAGATAGTAGATCTCTTTATATTGATTGGCCAGGGATTCCAGTCCGGGCAATAAAACATCTTTTAGATCATCTTTGGTGACCTCTCCACTTGCACGAACGCCAAACACATGGTCAGGCAGATTTTGAATAACTGTAAGCATATCATGAACGTTATGTATACAAAAGATACAAACAAGGCTCCATTTAGTTCACATCAGCTCTTTGTTATAATTTTTCTAATGTAAAATCATCACCGTAAACAGTTCCGTTACCAGCCTTATAAAAGTATAAAGTTGCCGTTGTTTGTGTCGCTCCCGTTGTAAAAGTAACGGAATTATTGCTGTATGAAGTGGTATTAAAGGCCGCATCGACAGCAGCGCCGCCATAACCTTTAACCCCAAGTAACACCTGTTGTCCAGCAGCGGCAACTTTACCATATCCAGAAAACCGATAAGTCGTATTAGGCTGCAGTCCCGTTAAATACTGTTCAACAGCATTTGCTCCCCCCGTCAATTGAATACATTTTAATCCGGTGCGCATATTGGAACTAACAATCGCCGCATTGCCACCCCAAGAAGTCCAAGGCGAAAGTGTACCCGTTTCAAACCCACCATTGTAAAAGATAGGCAGATTATAAACACGTACATAATCCACTTGCATATTAAACGGTAAATCCGCGTTCGTAATAGCACCAGGCCAACCCGCTCCACCAGCTTGATTTAAAATTAAATAAAAAGGAACATCAAATGGCCATTGTTGCCAAGTCGCTCCAGTGGCCTTCGTATACGTATACTGAAGAGTATTATTAACAAAAAATTTGAGCGCATTCGGGCTCCACTCAAGACCATAAATATTATAGTCTGCGGCATTATAGCTCGTAGAATGTGTCGCACTGGTACCTCCCCCAGAACCTGTTACGGTAGCATTATGCACCGATTGATGCACGACCATCTCATTATTGACATGCTCCATAATATCGATTTCACCACATCCCGGCCATCCAGCATAAGCCGTTGCAGGTTCCGGCATCATCCATATCGCTGGCCACGAACCCCTTCCTTGAGTAAATTTTGCCCTGACCTCTACTTTACCAAAGGTCATACTGAATTTACTCTGTGATTTAACACCGCCACTATGATACGGAACTGGATCCGTTGGAATCACAGCATTGTCCATGCGCAGCACGAGATTATTACCATCTTGCGAAACATAGTCAGGTGTATGCGTCATATACTTGTTCCAGGCTACAGTACCGCGTTCGGCATAGCTCCATTTACTGTTGTCAAAGCCACCTAACGTATTGAATTCATCCGACCAAATTAATTCATAATCGGATAAACTTTGTACGGAAGCGGTAATCGCAACCGCTTTTGTTTTTGACACATTTAACAATTGATCAGTTGATTGGTTTACATGTTCTTTGCTGCAGGATACATGCATACTGCAAACAGCTAGCAAAGAACCAGCTGCCATAAAATTTAGGGTTTTTCTGTTCATAATGATTATTTAAAAATTTAAAAAGTGCTCACTATAAATTGTAACTAGAAAATCCTCTTTGATCACATTCTTTACGGTCTTATCTAATCTTACCCACGTTAGTTACAAGGTTATTGGTTTTATTTATGTATTACATAATATTTCTAAGATACAATAAATTTTAGGATAACAACTAATTTTTTAATAAAAACTAGACAGTATGGCGAATGCATTCCCTTTGTACCTACATTGAAAGACAGCAAAAAATTACAAAGATAGGTTTAAGCTATAATTTAAATTATTTCCATCATTTCCGAGATGCTTAACGACATAAATGACATCAGATTTCTCTCAAATAAATAACATAACAGCAAACATTTTCGTGCCCTTTACACGTTAAAATAAGAAATAGTTGTGGGGAAGAATGAATATACAAAAGAGTAAAAATTTACCAAATAGAGCTCTAATAAACGTAAAAAGATGCTTTCCGATTAAGGAAAGCATCTTTTCTTTATAATGACTGCAAAGCTTTGATATTTGTTTTCACCAAAGCTTTATCTTTCTGAATACAAGACTAGCCATTGAGCATTTTTACTGCTAAAATATGTTTACACAGTCCGCGTTTTCCTTGATGATTGGTAAACCAGTCGCAAGTACATTGCTGTTTGTCTCCAGCAATAATCACGGTATGTTTTACACCCGAACCTTCAACTCGGGCTTCGATGTAGCTTGGCGTATTTTTGACAAATTGAATACCATCGGTTGTCACTAATTTCTGCGCATTCTTCAATCTAGGATTTAGAGCCAGGATACGCTCTGTCTTGAAGGGCAATCTGCGGTAATAATGCTGATGATCGTGCAGATCATACCCGAGTAAACCTATTGAGGAAAGTGAACCTGTCAAGGTATCCATGGATGCAAAATCCACATCGTGTTCTATCGCTAATAAAGTCGGGTCAAAAAGTGCATTGGACTTAAGCAGGCTGTTCACCGCATGTACCCATTCTTGAGGCACCGCCTTGACCATATTTTCCAATACATTTCCTTCCCCTGAAAAACCGCGGTAGTTATCGGGCGATAATGCCAACGAAAGCCTGATCTTACCAAAATCGGCAACAAAGGCACAACTATCGCCTCCATCTTCCTGATAGACGACCAACTTTTCGGCATAAGGCAAGATTCCCTCCAATAAGCGCAAGCGCTGTACACCGCCTACGCGTACTGATCCCGCTGTTGCAATAGGTGAAAACACAAACCTTGGCCCTCTCTGGCTCAGGAATAACTCACCTTTCACATTCCCTTTTGGAATGCCCTGAAACAGTTGGATAATCTGTATTTTGGACAAACTGTATTTTTCTTGCATACCGGCAAGATAAAGCTGTACGGAAGTCAATCCTTTGATCCAGCGAGGTGGTAAAGTGACTTTCTTTTCCACTACTTTGGTTTTATCGGTACTGATGGAAACCTCTTTACTTCCGACACCCAGCACCATTTTCTCCGTTTTTTTAACGGCATTTAAAGCATTGAGCATAGGCTCATTAAAGTCTACATTGGTCGTACCACTACTGATAAACTCGCCATCAATGGCATCTTCAAGTAGGTCAACCCGTGCATACACACCATTGCAGGAAGAGAATCCTTCAAAGCGGATCTGATCTGTACCGGCAGATACAATAGGATCCCGTAGGCTCGGGGGTACCGGTCCAAAACTGGACTGCACCACTTTGGCCAATGTCAATAAGCATTTTGAAGTTAATAGCGGATCGGTAATACTGCCCCAGAAAAAACACGGAACAGCACTTACTTCACTTAATTCGGACTGGTGGGCAAGCACCAATTGCTGCATACCTGATTGCTGTACAAGTGTTGAATTATTGCTGTAGCTGAACGCTAAATCTGTAATTGCCATGTCTTATTTGCTTAATTTTTTTAATATCGGTTGTAATGATTTAAAAACCATTAATTTCTCAAATACCTGCTTCATTTCAATGGAAATTTCCTGATTTTCCTTATGTACCAGATCATAATATAGTTCGATCAGTTTCTTGAAATTAGTCGGCATTTTTTCAGCTATAGTGTAATCCAGGAGCATCTGATTGATCACCTGTATCAAAGCATTATTATGTTTGGAAGAGATATCCCGACACTGCCCCAAAACCTCCTCTAATCTTCCTAATGGACCATAAGTATGACTCATCAGGATACCCAGGAAATACCCCAGATCCTGAACCGGTAATCGATGCCTATCAATGGCCGTGAGGAGCACTTCTGTAGCCATGGCGCGTACTTCTTTTTCTTTGTTAAAACATGAAGTCGCTAAAAATAGCACCGACTGCCGATCAAAGTTAAAGAAATCATACATCATTTCCTGCAAATAGCCGATCGGTGTCTTTCCACCCTGATCACATTTAGCCGCTAACCCCAAGGTCAGAAACAAAGAAAGACTTTCGGTATTCTGAGGCATCACACTATGCATGTAAGAGATATCATCTTTATACAGATAATAACTATGCAAACTGTCCTTGCCCCGTTGATAAATATCCTTATGGTAGATAAAGGTGTGCGGTTCTTGTTTGAAGTTTGGAAAGTGGAAACTTAATTTTTCACCATCATACACCATTTCTGATTTTTTAGTCTGATAATTATATCCCTGATAATAAGAAGGTGTAAACGTAAGCTCCGGTTGGAAAGGCGCTACGGCAAAGGGTATGTCTTTCAAATTTTCATCTTCAAATTCCGGAAAAACAGCCTCTGGATAATGCGTCCGGGCTACAGTTGCCCAAACACCCAGCCAGCTTACATGCGCATTATCGGATGAAGATAAAAGCTTTTTGACCCATGATTTTTTTTCAATTTTCAGTTCGTCATCAAATCCTAATGCATAGGTCAGGACTGCTTTGACCTGACTGTCGTTTACCTGATCGATCAGCGGTACAACACCATCCAGATCTTCCCGAACGGTGCGGCTCAAAGCGATAGACAGATCCAATAAATCTAGGGCTACGCCTTTATCTTGATAATCTAAAATACGTTGTACTACTGTTTGAGGAGCAATCCAAAAAGGTTCATGCGTCGGTAAACTCAATAAAGGCAATTGAATTTCTTTCGCGATATGGCGCTGTAGCTGTGTTAACTGCTCTCCGATCATACTGGCCCATTTGGAATAGTTTGAGTATCGATCCGTATTCTGATAGATCTTATTCGGCTGGAAGTACATATTTAAAAATACCCCCGAAAAGTGATGAAACCATTGCGATTCCCGGTAAACTTTCTTAAGCTGATTGATATAAGGCTCCAGTTGTTCCTTATAATCCGCCGGAAAATTCGCTCTTTGCAAGACCCAGGCATTCATCAATATTTCCATCTGAACGGCATCTGTACTACTGATAACCTCTCCTATCTTAAACAAAATATCATTCCAACTCGCAGGATAAGTAATAGGTTGCTGGAGTTTTTTTTCGTTCACTGGATCAAAAACATATTCCTCTCCGGTACTGATCAATAATTCACTTAATATTTCCTGTTCAGTATAGCTGGATGCCACCATTAAATTTTTTAAATCTGCAGGAATACTTCCCAGCATTTGCGCACCGTAAAGCGTAAGTTTTTCTGTAAGCGCTTCTATCGGATCTTTCTGATGTTTTAATATAAATTTCGCCGCTCGATCCTGCAATTGCAGATCCTGGACCATAAAGATATCGGCCGCCTGAAGAATAAATTGTTCTTTTACTTCGGGACGGTTTTTAAGCAATTTATCAAATTGTACCAGCAGCGTTTTAAGTGCCGATTTAATATCATTGCGCATAAAAAGACCCTCAGACCAGGTTAGAAATTCTTCCAGTCTAAAGTCAGCATGTGCAAAATAAGGTTTTAAAGTATCGACGACGAAATTGATCACCGCACTATTTTCAGCATGCAGCAACGGAAAGAATAACTCCTGGTGCTCCAGCAGCATTTTCTCATCCACGCCTATCCGATCGATCAATTTTCTAAAATAACTCTTCAGGTTAATGTTCCAATTTTTGGTTTGAACCTCCAACGCACTTGTTAAAATAAACGCTTTATCAATTTTATTATCGGCCAGCAATTGATCAAATATTTTATCCCAGGTTAGTTCATTGACCTGATTTTCATACCTATAATTAGAGTAAACCGTATGGATCGGTGTTTCATAATCAAAAACAAGTGGAATATCGCGCTGTATGGTCAATTCGTCTGTTGTAAAAAAACTCAGTAAAGCAGCTGATGGATTATGGAGTCTTGACATTGAATTTGCGTAAACCTCCGGCTCAAATTCCAGAAACCCCTTACTTTCCGCATACCTTAAAGTATCATAATCAACAGATTGCCACGTATTTTTACGCACGTATTGCAACAAATATGGTGTCAGCCAATTGGGTTTGGCATACGTTAGAATCTGGTCAACGTCCGGGCTTCTCACTTGATTGATTAATTCGATAAACACATCCCAGCTAGCAGCATCCGAACCACTAAAGGTCGCTAAAGCCAATAATTTGACCATTCGTTGCTGCCCCTTTGTCCCGCGTATACCCCAATCATACTGCGCTTTCGACTTAAACAAAGGATCTTTGGAGAGATCCACATAATCAACCCAATAGCGTTTGGCAGCACGAATCTCCTTTTTAATCACCTCTAGATTGCCACTTGCATATTCTTCCAGATAAGGAATAATATCAGATACACTGCCTTTACTGATGAGCTCCTTAATACGCTTTACCGCTTCTTCTTTACGCTGTGCGGAGGCGTTAGGTTTCCGCACAGTTCCCTCTTTTGTAACTTGTGGCGCTACTTCTACTGTGCCGTCCTCCGAATATCCTTTCTTAGTTTTCTCATTAATAAGCTTCTCCGCATCCTTGAGACACGCTTCTTCACTATCAAATGTTTTATCTTTAGATTGACCGGCAGTACCATTTCTACCATAAGTCACTGTATGTGTTGCACCGTTTGTTTGTATTTCCCAGAATTTATCAGATGTACCGTCAATGAATTTTAGATGCTTAAACATAATTGCCTTTACGAATTGTTAAACCTTTATTGTCAAAACTAAATATATAAAATTTTGACAGATTAAACATCAAATATAAATTTTAAAGAAAAGAAAACCTGCGTTTGAAGCTATTGAAATCATTAAATAACAATAACCGAAGAGTACAATTACGGATTTAGAATAAAATTTACTTTATTTAAAGATATTCTTTTGTTCCTATTTGAGATTACCGTTAAAAACCTTGATACTAAGCCTCTCGCTGATTTAACCTACCCGGATTGGTCAGACTTTCTTAATAAATGATATAAAATATGTACTTTGGCTTCAATAAAATTTGGTACATATGTCCATCAGTGAAATTGCAAAACATTTAAACGTATCCAAATCGACCGTTTCATTGGTCATCAATGGAAAAGCAGAGAAAAGCAGGATCAGTAAAGTACTCACAAAACGTGTTTTAGATTATATTGAAGAAATTGGTTACAAGCCAAATGCATTAGCGAAAAGCTTAGCAACAGGCAAATCTCGGACCATTGGTCTCATCGTTGAAAACATCGGTGACTCATTCTTTGGTCCAATAGCCTTGTACATTGAAGAATATTTACGCAAGTACGAATATCAAGTACTTTACAGCAGTACTATGGGCAATAATAAACTTGCTGCTGAAATCATACAGACCATGATCGATAAGCAAGTTGATGGCTTAATTCTGGCGCCCACAGACCATATCGAGAAAGAAGTAAAACGCATCGTCGACAGCAATACACCTATTGTGCTGTTCGACCGAAAGATCTTGGGCATTGACGCCAATTATGTGGGCACCAATAATTATGAAGCCAGCACCACGGCAATTCAACATCTTTTAGAACAGGGATACCGGAACATCGGAATGGTCACCATCAATTCCCAACAACCGCAAATGCAGGATAGACTACAGGCCTACCTCACCACGCTCGATCAGCATAGCCTGAAGCCACATGTGTGTTTAACCAGTTTCAGCGAAAAAAAAGAACATGGTTGGAAAGAGATACGCGAATGGTTAGACAAAAATACGCATCTTGATGCACTTTATTTTAGTACCAATTACCTCTGTGTGATGGGTATAAAAGCCCTTCAAAATCTTCAAAACGAACGTCAATTAGCCTTCATCACTTTCGATGACCACGAAATATTTGAACTCGTACAACCGCCAGTTTCTTGTATCCGCCAGCCTCTGGAAAAAATCGCAAAAAGTATCGTACACATGCTCGTGACCCAATTAACGGCCAAAGAAAAGTGTATTGCAGAAGATATTATCCCTTCAGAATTACAAATCCGAAAAAGTTCTTTGTAAAAAAATTGGAGAATTTATTTTAATTCTCTAGTTTTACAAAAATAGCAAAACCGGTTTTGCTTATTATTCTTAATCAACCATTATAAATCATGCTTACTCAAATAAACTTGGAGAACTCCTGTTGCCTTATGATCGGCAATCCCTACTTCCTTTTCATGGCTCAACAAATACTGCACTATGAAAGATAACATTACAATCTGTATCGATATCGGCGGTTCACACCTGACGGCAGCATCCCTTAAAAAAGAAGGAAAACAATATTTTCCCATCAAAGAGATGCAAGGTGATGTGAACAGTGCAGCAAGCCGTGATATTATTTTAGCGCAGTGGGACCAAATCATCCAATCGGTCTGGAACAGGGAACATGAAAAAATTGATGCCATGATCGTCTCTATTCCAGGACCTTTTGATTATGAAAATGGGATCTGCCTGATGGACGGCATGCATAAGTATCAGTCCCTATTGCAGATGGATATCAAATCTCATTTTATGAAACAATATGGTGTCTATGGAGAAAATATCAAATTTATCAACGATGCAAAAGCATTTCTACTGGGCGAACTTTATCACCATAACCTGCAAGACAAACGGATTGCAGGTCTAAGTCTTGGGACAGGTTTAGGATCGGCTTTTTACACCGACAAACAGGTCAGCGACCTAAATTATGGGTCGGCACCATTCCGCACAGGTATAGCCGAAGATTTTATCTCCACCAGAGGTATACTTTCGCATCTCAAGCAAAATGGAACAGATGGAATAGCGCATATCAAAGCGCTGGTCGACAACGAAAAATTGATTCACGAACGGACAGCAGCCTTTTCATTTCTTGCAGAAGCCTTAGTCGATTTTATCAAACTCCACATCCTTACGCTTAAACCAGAAGGGTTGATTTTAGGGGGAAGTATTGCTAAATCGCATCACCTTTTTCTCCCGGCCGTTCAAAAAGAAATCAACATGCCCATATATGTTGCCTCATTTAACAGCTGGAATTTATTTTTAGGATTAGCAACCTCACTTAGCTTATGAAAAATGTTTGGAAGTTTTCATTAATAGCTGCCCTAGGCGGCTTTTTATTCGGTTTTGAAACTGCAGTAATTTCAGGTGCCGAACAGATCATTCAAAAACTGTGGCAACTCGATGCTTTCTGGCATGGACTGACAGTTTCCATATCACTAATCGGAACCATCGTAGGCGCTATTGTCGCTGGCCGTTTTTCAGAACGTTACGGGCGAAAACCCGTCCTGAGCGCCATCGCACTTTTATATCTGCTCTCGGCCATTGGCTGTGGTGCCTCCCCTTTTTGGAGCTTGTTTCTACTCTTTAGATTCCTAGGGGGCCTAGCCGTTGGTATCAGTTCGGTGGTCGGACCTGTTTATATTTCCGAAATATCACCGGCCAAAGACCGAGGTAAATTAACAGGGCTATTTCAGATTATGATCGTAAGTGGGATACTTGTGGCTTATTGTACCAATTTTCTTTTTGCAGATACCGGGGATCATGCTTGGCGGTATATGCTTGCCATCATGGCTTTACCTGCCGGAATCTTTTACGTACTCCTGAAAAAAATTCCAGAAAGCCCACGTTGGCTCGCTTTACATCGCAATATCGATGAAGCAAATGCCGTATTCCATACACTGGGACAACCGGCTCTGACACAAACGCAGCAGACCGAAAATACCCGTCATTCACCTTCTCTGTGGCAGAAGAAGTATTATAAACCGATTGCTTTTGCCGTACTTCTCGCATTTTTTAATCAGATGACCGGTATCAATGCAATCCTGTATTACGCTCCCCGCATCTTTGAAATCGCAGGTTTTGAAGCACAGCTCAGTTACCTCCAACCGATCTTTATTGGAGGCACCAATGTCGTATTCACCTTTCTAGGCATGAGTATCATTGACAAATTTGGTAGAAAAAAATTACTCTTGACAGGAGCAGTGGGCATGTTTATATTCCTAATGCTTACCGCTTTCGGTCTCAAGTCAGGCCATTCCACCTATCTCTTGTTTTATATCATTGGCTTTATTGGGGCATTTGCACTATCGCAGGGCGCTGTAATCTGGGTATTTCTTGCAGAAATATTTCCTAATGAAATACGCGCCAAAGGTTCTTCACTCGGAAGCACGACACATTGGATATTTGCCGCTATCATTTCCTGGATATTTCCTGTTATCGTAGAAGGAGGAGAAAATGGCGGATTCTATATTTTTCTCTTTTATGGAATAATGGTCGTTCTATCCTTTATTTTCATCCTATTCCTTCCTGAAACAAAAGGCAAAACCCTAGAAGGTATTGATGAGAATACGAACTAACATACCCATAAACAGAAAAAGGGGCAACATACATGTTGCCCCTTTTTTATTATCAATTTTTTCGGTCTTTTTCGCCTGTACATGTAGATCGATATCCTTTTAATCTTTATCGAAATACGTTTTTCAAAAAAAATATTCAAAATAATAGGTTATTTCAATAATATATTTAAATTTGTTAAACCGGTTTAGTTATACAGCAAACACGGTTTAGCAATCTAGCTAAAATAACCAACATATAAACTTTTATTCACTATGATTAAAAAGTCAAAATTATTCCTGGTTTCAGGTATACTGCTATTTGGGCATGCCCCTTATATAGCAATATCGAAACCTACTTTCCTCAAATGGACGGCTGCCCAGCAAGCTGTGCAGGGGAAAGTCATCGATGAAAACGGCAAGCCTATTCAGGGAGCTACCGTACTTTTGCTTGGAACCACCACAACAGTGGTGACGAATCCAGAAGGAAGCTTTTCCGTGCCTGGAAAAATTGGAGACCGCATTCGTGTCACCTACATAGGCTACCAAAATGTTGAAATGCGCATCGAAAGCAATGTCATCAGCGTTCAGATGACTGCAGACAGTCAATCGCTCGACGAAGTGATTGTGGTCGGTTACGGCACTACAACCCGTAGATCTGTTGTAGGGGCAGTAGATCAGATCAATGCCAAAGCCATTGAAAACAGACCTGTTGCCAACGTTACCCAGGCGCTACAGGGTGCCTCTCCAAGTCTCAACATCCAGCAACGAAGCATGGATCCCAATGACAACACCATGAACATCAACATCAGGGGGATTTCCACCATGAACAGTAACGGTCCACTGGTTGTCATCGACGGTCTGATCTCTGAATCCGGAGCACTCAACAAACTCAATCCAGCAGATATCGAAAGCGTATCTGTACTAAAGGATGCTGGTTCAGCCGCCATTTACGGTTCCAGATCAGCAAACGGAGTATTGCTTGTGACAACAAAATCGGGAGTAAAGAACCGGGCACCACGCGTTACTCTATCTGCGATGGCAGGTATTCAAGATCCTAAAATCCTTTTTTCCCCTATTGCAGGCTACCAAAATGCCACCTTGAAAAATCTTGCCCTAACAAATATTGGTTCAGACCCGGAGTTCACTCCCGATCAGATCATGGATCTCTACAACCATCGCGATGAGGAAGAGTGGAATTATGACCGGATCATGCAGACTGCCCTGCAGCAAAATCATAATGTCTCCATTTCTGGTGGTGGTGAGCATTCGACCTATCTTTTCTCTGGAGGCTATCTCAATCAACGGAGCAATTTTGTCGGTAACAAAGACTATGGAATCGAACGCTTCAACCTACGCTCCAACCTCAGCAATGAATTTGGAATCTTCAAATTAAGTAGTATTTTGGCCTATTCCAGAAATAACGGACTGAACACGACAGCTGGCAATGCCATCATCAATTCCTCCCGTATCCCCTCCTACTATTATTATCGGATGCAGGCCGACAATGGTCGCTACCTGATCAATAATGCACTGACCGATCAGAATCCCTTAGCCGAATTAAGAGAAGGTGGATACCAGAAGAAAGACAATGATTATTTCAATGCCAACATTGCGTTGGATGTGAAACTCATGAAAGGTTTGAAATTGCGCGGGGTTTTCGGTGCAGAACTCACTTCAGATCACCGCTACATCCGACGGATTCAGGTACCGCTGTATTCCAGTGCAGACGCAGAAAAACCTTTGGTATATGTCAATTCAACCCGTAATACCGAAGACTTTAATGAAAAAGTGTCCATGCTCAACTATCAATTGTTATTGGATTACAACCGCACCTTTGGCGATCATGAATTCAAAGGTCTTTTCGGGGCTACCAATGAGTCTTTTACCCGCCGGCAAAATGAAATCAAATTGCAGTTCACCGATCCGATCTTAGGTACACCAACCACAGGAACCATCATCGATCCTTCCAGTAGAACCACACCCGAAGGCACCGAAGAGACGAGCATTACGTCACTCATCGGAAGACTAAACTATGCGTATGCCCAACGTTATTTTATGGAAGCCTCTTTCCGTTACGACGGCTCTTCCAAATTTGCCAAGCATAACCGCTGGGGCTTCTTCCCATCGCTATCGCTCGGCTGGCGCATCTCGGAAGAGGGTTTTATGGAATCCTATAAAGAACGTGTCGGTGATCTAAAACTCCGTTCCTCATACGGTATATTGGGAAATCAAGATATTCCTCCTTATCAGTACCTCACCCGCTATACACCGGTCAATAACAGTTACGGCTTCAACAACGAAGCTGTCAGTGGAGCTGGGTTTACTTATGCCAATGAAGACCTGCGCTGGGAAAAAACGCATAATTTCAATATCGGATTAGATGCCTCATTCTTTCATAACAGTCTGACCGCCAGCTTCGATTATTTCCATAAAAATACAAGTGATATCCTCATCACTCCAACGATTCCATCAACATTTGGAACGGGACCTGCCAAGACTAATATTGGAAAGATGAAAAATCAAGGATGGGAATTTGTACTGTCCTACAGAACGAAAACCGGTGAATTCCAACATAATTTCATGGCAAACATTGGAGACTCACACAATGAGGTGACTTATTTTGAAGGAAAAGAGCAGTTCTCCGAATCCGACCGCATCCGAAAAATAGTACGCGAAGGACTACCTTTTAATTCCTACTACGGTTACAAAGTTCAGAACTATTTCAAAAATATACAAGAAATTGAAACCGCAGCATTACCAGTTGGCGTTGCCGCTTCGGATTTGCAACCTGGTGACGTCCGCTATATTGACCGCAATAATGATGGTGTCATAGATTCCAAAGACCGATTTGTCTTGGGCAATGCCTTTCCTCGTTACACCTTCGGATTTACATACGACCTCACTTACAAAAACATCGATTTCAGCATGTTCTGGCAAGGTGTGGGTAGTAGGGATATGATGGTAAGGGGCGAATTGGTCGAGCCGTTCCACGAGAACTACTCCTATGCCATCTATCAGCACCAACTCGATTATTGGACACCGACCAATACGGGAGCAGCATGGCCAAGGCTCACGGCCGCAGGCTCAGCATCGACTACGAACAATTACCAAACGGAATCAGATATCTTCTTATTCAACGGTAAGTATGCCAGACTGAAAAACCTGCAGATCGGCTATTCCTTGTCATCGAACTTCGCAAGCCGCCTGCATCTGCAAAAGGCACGGATATTTGTGAACGCCCAAAATCTGCTGACACTGAGTCTCAACTCCTGGATCGATCCGGAATCTTCAGAATTTGATGGCAACATGTCAGGGGCAGCAAACAGCGGACGAAACTACCCGACATTAAAATATTACGGTTTAGGAATAGATATTCAGTTTTAAAAATAAGAACATGAACAAAATTTTAAAAATGATGGGTATTACTGGTTTCGTGGTGGCTTTCACAAGCTCTTGCAACAGCATGGATCCCGTCCTGACAAAAGAATTTACAGATGCCACCTATTGGGAATCTGCAGCCAATGCCGAACTGATGGTTAACATGGCTTACAATCAAATGTATTCTGCTGATAAAATGTGGAATGACGAAGCACTCAGTGACAATATCTACGAGGGACGTTCGGCAACCGACCAACGGCTGATCCGAAATGGTTTGGCTAATCCAAACATGCCACGTTTCGCCTCGGAATGGTCCGATGCCTACGGTGGATTAAAGACCTGCCATGTATTTTTGGCCAATTTGGATCGTGTCCCTGACGGCAACGAAGCCTGGAAAAAAAGAAAATCAGCAGAAATCCGTTTTATACGCGCTTTCATTTACTTTCGTCTTGTCAACTTTTTCGGAGACGTACCATTTTTCACCTCCGATATTACCTTGGCAGAATCAGAAACAATCAAGAGAACCCCTAAAGCAACTATACTTGCCTTTATCCATGACGAGCTCTCCGCCATCAGCATGATGCTTCCAAATCGCAATGAATTGGCTTTAAGTGACCGCGGACGAATCACTAGAGGTGCGGCAATGGCCTTTCAAGCACGAGCATATCTATATGAAAGCAATTGGCAGAAGACAGCTGATTACTGTGACAGTTTGATGCAAAATCAGGGTGTCTACGGCACTTATGCCCTATTCAATAGCTATGAAGGTCTTTTTCAGCCCGCCAATGAATACAATCAAGAAGTCATCTTAGATTATGCATATGTTCCGGGTAAAAAACAATGGAATAAACTTTACGATGCAGCCCCCCTATCTGCCGGTGCTCGCCTCAATGCCTATGCGCCACTTCAAAGTTTAGTCAATAACTACTTAACCACAAAGGGTATTCCGATAACAGAAGATGCTGCCTATTCGGACAACAATCCCTATGTTAATCGCGATCCCCGTATGTCAGCAACGATTGTCTTCCATGGTGGCCAATGGACCGACTTTAATGGAACGATACGTACCATCTATACAAAACCCGGTACAGGAAGCAACGATACCGAAAAAGCAGATGTATATATAAATGCTAGTGCAAATTCCTCCCCAACAGGTTATTATGTCAAGAAATATTATGATCCATCCGTAACCCAGGATTACAACTCAGGCCTCAATATCATTATGTTCCGTTATGCCGATGTCCTGTTGATGTATGCCGAGGCGCAGCATCAATTGGGTAAGATGGATGCCAGCGTCTGGAACCGTACAATCCGCCCCATCCGAGATAGAGCCAAATTTACAGCAGCATCAGCACTCGATTTCCCTACAGGAATAAGCGCGGCAGCACTTACTACCCTGATTCGTAATGAACGTCGAAGCGAGCTCGCACTGGAAGGCTTACGCTATTACGATATCGTACGCTGGAAAGCTGGAAAAACTTACTTAGACGGTACCGTCACCGGAGCAAAATTCGCCAATGGCAACTCGGATTATATCCGCCTTGATAACCGCAGGTTTGATGACAACAGAGATTACCTCTGGTCGGTGCCACGTGCCCAAATGGATCTGAACAAAAATTTGTTACCCAATAATCCGGGTTACGCAAACTAATTTAATCGCATAAAATCATGAAAAAAACAGCAATATTAATCTGGCTTGCCGCCGTTATAGCCACCTTAGGATCTTGTAAAACCGACAACATCGCCTATACAGATGTACAGGTCACAGCAGTCGACAACTTATTTGAACCTTTCGACAATAAAGCCGTTAAACTGGTAAGCGCAGCCTCGGCATCACTCTTCTTTGAATGGGAAGCGGCACTGACCGAAGACGGCGGGGCTCCACAATATGAAATCGCCTTTGATGTCGTAGGTGGAGATTTTTCAAAACCGCTCTATAAACTGACCTCAAACAATAAAGGCTATGCGACCAATGCCTATATCACCCATAAAGTGCTCAATTCAGTTGCTTCCCTTGCAGGAATCAATCCGGGAGAAAGTGGTGATGTACAATGGACGATTGTCACTTCCCGTGGTATCAACCGTGTTATTTCACCCGTAGTGCGTAAACTCAAAATCTCAAGCCTCGAAGGATTTGCCGATATTCCAAACGAACTGTATGCTACAGGAGAAGCTTCCGAAGGTGGAGCTGACATCGCCGCTGCCCTTGCTTTTAAACAGACAGCCACAGGTGAATTTGAAATCTACACCAAATTGGAAGCTGGTAAAAAATATGTTTTTGTAGATCGCAAAGATAACGATGCACGCCGCTTCTATTCAGACAACCAAGTCAAACTAAAAGAAGCAACCGAAGATCTCAGTATGGAAGTTACCAAAACTGCGGTATACCGCATCCAGGTAGATTTCAATATAGCGACCATCAATTTTACTGAAATCAAATCGATCGGTCTTTGGTTTTCGCCAGATAATAAAATTATGTTCAACCTTCCTTACCAAGGCAAAGGTATCTGGTCAGGTACCGGGGTCATTGCTTTCAAGCAAGAAGGCTGGGGAAAAGATGAACGCTACAAATTTCAGTTGGAAACCGTGGCCAACAATAAAAGTGTGATCGAGCAGTTTGGGGCAAAAAATCCAACCGACAGCCGTCCAACACCTACCAGTGATCCAGCATACTATTATATTAAATTGCTTAAAGCAGTTACCCAATGGGATGATAAATGGAAATTTGCAAGTGAAGTGGACGGCAAGTCGACAACGGTCAGCGTCATTTTACAAGGAGATAAAGAGTACACCCATCAAGTCACCGTCAACTAACGCATTATGATGAAATCAATGTATATAGGACTGCTCGTCCTCAGCTTGTTCAGCCTCAATAGCTGCAGCAAGATCAACGATGAATATCAGTTCAACGACGAGCTGGATATCTCGTGGGATCAGATGGCGCAACAAACTTCAGATGAACTGATCACCCAATTTTGGAACAACGAAGGCTATTTTAACTATGGAAGTGATGGCTCAGATCTAGGTTTCCAGTACTGGCCCAATGCACATGCCATGGATGTTGTCATCGATGCCTATCTCCGTACCCAGGACCCCAAATATAAAGACTACTTCGCCAAGTGGTTTGAAGGTGTCAAAAAGAAAAATGGCAATACGTATGAAAATGTTTTCTATGATGATATGGAGTGGAATGCACTGACCATGCTGCGCCTTTTTGAGATCACAAAAGAGCAAAAGTATATGGATGCAGTTTTGCACCTCTGGAATGATATCTTAAAAGCGTGGAATACCGAATATGCCGGCGGCGGATTAGCCTGGCGCAAGGATATGCTTTATTCAAAAAATGCCTGTTCCAACGGACCTGCAAGTATCCTTGCCGCCCGGTTGTATAAACTCACAAAAGAAGAGCAGTACCTGGATTGGGCCATCCGCATCTACGATTGGCAAAAAGAAACCCTTTTTGACAGGGCTACAGGTGCGGTATACGACAATATCAATGGCGAAACCGACGTCATCAATATGACTGCCCTCACCTATAACCAAGGGACATTTGTAGGAACAGCAGTGGAACTTTTTGATATTACGAAAGATCCTCTTTATATGAACGACGCACAAAAAGCATCCAATTATACGATGACCAAATGTATCGATGCCAGTAATAATGTCCTCCGCAATGAAGGAGATGGAGATGGAGCCCTGTTTAAGGGGATCTTTGTACGTTACTTTATTGAATATTTGAAAAGAGATGGTATTAACGAAGCCTTTCGGTCAAAATTTGAAAACTTCATTCGTAACAACGGAAAAGTAGCCTGGCAGCAAGGGCAAGATACGGGGATCCTACTTTTCAGCCCATCATGGACACAAAAACCACTCGGACAGACACAATTAACGAGCCAGTCCAGCGCTGCTATGCTTTTTGAAGGACTGGCATCATTTGAAAAATCAACTAAAAAATAACGAATATGATCAAGCAAATCGTTGGAACAGGGATCGCCCTGTTAATTACAGCAGGTCTCTATGCACAACAAGCCAGTGAAAATACCGCTTATCAACGAGCGGTTAAAAGCCTGCAGATAATTGAAAAACTTTATGGTGTAGCAGATGGCCAGCATCTTTTCCGCGAAGTTTATCCTTTTGACCAGACTTACAATGCGAGCTATCTTGGAGATGGAGATAACAGCAAGAAATCAAACCCCTACTCCTATCTTTGGCCATTTTCAGGAAGCTTATCCGCTTACACAGCACTTCTTGAAAAATCAAATGATCCAGAGATCAAAAAGCATATAGACCAAGAGGTGCTTCCGGGACTTGAAAATTACTATGATAAACGTCAACCTGCAGCCTACGCCTCCTATGTAAATAGTGCGCCGACATCAGACCGCTTTTATGACGACAATATCTGGCTGGGTATTGACTTTGCTGACCTCTATTTGCAAAGTAAAAATCCAGCATATTTAGCAAAGTCAAAGGAAATCTGGACTTTTGTAGAAAGTGGTATGGATGACAAGCTCGGTGGTGGTATCTATTGGTGCGAACAACGAAAAGAATCTAAAAACACCTGTTCCAATGCTCCTGCGGTCGTTTATTTACTTAAATTATATGAAGCAACACAAGAAAAAAAGTATCTGACGCAAGCCGTTACACTTTACAACTGGACGATGAAAAATCTCGAGGATCCGGCCGATCACTTATATTGGGACAACATCAACCTGAAAGGGGAAATTCAGAAAACGAAATATCCCTACAATACAGGACAGATGATCCAAGCAGGTGCCTTGCTGTATAAGCTGACCAAAGAAGAAAAATATCTGAAAGATGCACAGCTCTCAGCAAAATCAGCATTAGCTTATTTCTTCTATCCCGCAGGAAATGGAAAGGATAAAATTGCAAACTATCCCGTACTTAAAAAAAGCGACAATTGGTTTATCGCCATCATGCTGAGAGGATTTATTGAGCTTTACCACCAAGATAAAAACAGCCAATACATCCAAGCTTTTCATTCCAATTTGGAACATGCATGGAAATCCATGCGAGACAAAAACCGCTTATTCGTAACAGAGTGGACTGCAGATGCAAAACCTTCTGATCAGAAATGGCTATTAAATCAATTTGCCCTTGCTGAAATGTATGCCCGTTTATCACAAGTGCCAGACACCCTAAAGTAAATATAACGGATATTCATGCTTTGCATCACAGCAAAAAGCCCGGTCGAAAGATTGGGCTTTTTGTTTTAATGAGACTCTTGTGGTAAATTAAGATGATATTTCACATAAAAACACTCCCGTACAATACACCCCACCGGCACTTAAGCGTAGAAGCTTTTTACTGCTGTTAAAAATTTCTATAACAACTGTAACAATAGATTCATAATTTGAGAGTTTAACTAAAAAAAACTAACTTCATCATATTACTGATCTTCTCGGCTGTATTTAAATTAAGAATTGATTAAGTAAAAAGACAGGAATTAATTGAAGCTTCCATATGACAAATAAATTTCTCTTATTATTATCAACTTATCTTTTTGTAATTGTATTAATTTTTATTGATTGTTCCTCGAGTTTTTCTCAGACGGTATAAATAACCGGTAATAGCGAAATATCAGACGTGAACTCCTCGTCTTTTCTGTTCCGCTAAGATTACTGATAAATGAAAAGGGAGAAATTCTGAATAGATGGGAAGGATCCGACGAATTATTTATAAAAGAAATAGAACAAAAAATCCAGAAATTAATTGAGATTTAGCAAAAACAGAGTATAGAACATGATATATATGAAAAAACTAACATTACTTGTCTTCTTATTGTCCATCAGTACGATCATCTTTGGACAAGAGGTTGTAGAAACAAAAACTGCTACTGAAAATCCTGCTCAACATCAACAATATACTTATGCATATATTGTAATTAAAGGAAAATTTCTATCAAAAAAACTTAAGGTCAATGTTGATCTTGGTGAAACTGAAGAACAGCTTAAAGCCGGTAAAGAATATTCAGAGTTTCTAACGAATAAAACGTCATATGCCGCCATTCTTAATCATATGGTTGATCATGATTTTGAATTGGTCGAAACATTAGATTACACCACTGTAACTTCTGGTGATGGCGGTACATCTGGAATTGTATTTGTCATGAAAAAGAAGTCCGAAAAGAGAAAATAACCGTGATCTAAACTTTAAAAAATATGAATGACAAAAGTGTAGGGACAAAAGTTAAGGATATCAGTCATCACATGCTATTGAACAATGTCTTATTGAAATATATAGACATTACTGATACGATCAATATCCATAAACTACGCACAGACCCCGAGGTCAATAAATTTATGAAACGTGATCTAAACCAATCCCTCGAAGAGATTCAATTATTTATCAAAGAGCGGATGGATACAACTCATTATTTTACGATCAACACGAGAGATACGCAACAATTTGCGGGTACAATTACAATATGGAGGATCAATATTGAAAAAAAATCCGCAGAGCTGGGCTATGCACTGCTACCTGAATTTCAAGGCCAAGGTTTGATGAGTAGCGCAATACAGCTGGTCCTAAACTATGCTATTTCTACTTTAAAGCTCAACCATATCGAGGCAAAGACAGTTCGAAATAATATAAAGTCCCGTCAACTCCTAGAAAAGAATGGATTTACCCTATTGCCTGATGTGATTGATGAAAATAACACGGACAATGTGATTTATGCATATAGCATAAAGTAAAACTAATTATGAAATATCAATTCACATAAGCCAACTTTCCAGAGTCAATCTTTGAAATGAAATATGCAACTTGGTGAGGAAAACACACGCTGTAATAAGATGGGCTTATAACTGAACATGAGAGGAATACTTTAAAACGATTTCCAGACACTTAGACACTAAATCCATAGAGTCGAATTGTTTAAATAGTATAACACTCATTATCATTATTAAAATTAAAATATTTTGATTATTTAAGATAATTGTTGAATTTGGATCAAAACAAAAAATTTTATGTAGATAAAACAAATGGATTAAATGCATAACTATACTTAAAATGGGAAAGAAAAATATAGCTTTTTTTGAACAAGAGCACTTTAATAAAATAATGGAATATAGATTTACTCCAGACCCATTTCTTCAAGAATATGTCAAAGAGTTTATGATAGTGGAAACTCCTGATTTAATAAATTTAGAAACGCTTCCCAGCACATCAGTATCATTGAATTATATTTTGAATGGTGCAGTCACAATGAAGCAAAAAAATCAGGAGGTGATCAGTTTACCCAAAGCTTTCGCTTTTGGGATCGCCCGTACTTCACTCCATTTTGAATTCTCAAAGTGCACCACTTTATTTGTCATTATCTTTAATCCCGGGATGGCATCCGCATTGATTAATACCCCCATTAATGAGTTTTTTGAAACATTTATACCTTTTGATGAGTTTTTTAACCGGCCTCAAATTTCCTGCTTAAATAAAATTTTCTCTAAAAAAAATGAATATGAACTGATGGTCGAAAAAATAGAAAGGTTTCTGCTTGTGGAATTATTGTGTGCCCATACGGATGGCATTATCAAAGAAGCGATCCGTGAAATTATTGACTCCCAGGGTTCTATTCCGATCAAAAAACTATTAGGTCAACTGCAGATTAGTAGAGACTCATTTGAAAAAAAATTCAGAAAACAAGTTGGCACTTCACCAAAACAGTTTTCAAACATTGTGAGATTCAGAAATTTATTCGAAAATGATCACAAGAAAACGACTTTAACTGCAATCGGGTTAAATGCAGGATACTATGACCAGTCTCACTTTATAAAAGATTTTAAAGCCATTACGGGCAAAAAACCATCATCCTTTTTATAATCTCTAATCCGTATTTTACTTCATCAAGATTAATATACCTTGATTGGTAAACACTCCACTTGCCGTCCTGTTCCATTAAAATGGATATACCCCCTCTCCCTTACGAACTCGCCATGGTTTTCTCTACGCTTATTCTAACCTGTCAGTTATAAAAAATGATATTTTACAATTATACACTACTGCAATTTTCGTTCTTTGTTTTGTCGGCCTCCATGTTGTGCACACAGCCTAGGCTGGAAAATAGATCAATTATTAAGGATAACTAAAATAAACAAAAACGAAATTCAATTTAAGATGAAAAAAACAACTCAGTTAATCGTCGGATTTTATGCAGGAATAGTAACGGTTGCTTTTCTAATGCTTTTTTACTCGTTCAATACATTACATCAAAAGTTTGATGAGATTACAGTCAAACGGATCAATATCGTTGATGATAAAGGTGTAAATAGGATGATTATTTCCAACCAAGAAAGGATGGAACCACCGATTTTATTCGGAAAAAAGTACAAACGCGCGTTGAATCCGGCAGGTATCATATTTTATAATGAAAAAGGAGATGAATGTGGAGGATTAGCGATTTCAAAAAATCCGGAAACCAATACTTACGCTTTGGCTTTTGACTATGACAATGCGGATGCTATTGGAATTTTAACGCAGCAAAGTAATAAAAACAATCACTATAAATCAGGTATTGTCATCAATGATAAGGATCTATCTGGTAAAATTGGTGGTAATACAAATAGAATTAATTTAATGACTGACAATGGAAATTCAGGTTTAGTCATTAATGGTCCAGATGAAAAACCACGTATCATCATATCGGTTGATAGCCTCGGTAATCCTCTGTTTAAAATCCTGAATAACGAAGGTAAATTAATTAAAGAAATCAATTCTTCTGAGTAAGTTTTAATGCATATCCTGAAAGTACTATTTTTGGGCACATACAGCTTGAAACAGATTAATTTTGTAAGTTCGACGTCTCAAGCGATAAGAAAATCAAGGTGCGATTGAATTTAAGTAATATGATAATGAAATCAAATGTTCTGGAGCAGATGGTAGAAATACCCGGTGGAAAAATTGCGTTACGCGACGACAGAACAAAAGAGAAGTGGACGGTAAGCATTCAACCATTTTTGCTGCTCAAGTTTCCTGTGACCCAAGATCTTTATGTCGAAGTCATCCATCACAACCCAAGTACTTATATCGGAAGTTCCCATCCGGTGGAAACCGTGACCTTCAAAGACGCTGTAATTTTTTGCAACACACTCTCTTCTCAAAATCAGTTAACCCCTTATTATAAAATTAAGGCTGAAAATGAAGAAATAACTTATGATGTAACAGCAACCGGATTTCGTTTGCCAACAGAAGCAGAATGGGAGTATGCTTGTAAAGCAGGAACAACCGGAGTTCGATATGGTGACTTAGAATCAATTGCATGGTATAAAAACAATTCGGATCATAAAACTCAAAATGTAGGACAAAAGGCCCCAAACCCTTGGGGGCTTTACGATATGTTAGGCAATGTGTGGGAATGGTGCTCCGATCTATACGATACCGAGGTATATGGATCCTACCGTATATTTCGAGGTGGAGGATTCTATGATACAGAAAGGAGCGTAATGGCAACGACACGTAGAAGAAGTCATCCGTCAAAATTTAAAATTGACGACCTCGGATTTAGAATTGCGAAAAACAAATAAACTAAAACCAGTATTGCATAAAAAGCATTAAAAAAAAATTTTTTCATGAACCTTTTTATGGGACAGTTGTTTTATGATTGAAAACTATAGCAAACCTGCTTTTAATAAAGCAGAAAATAAATCGACGTAGTACAGTAGAAAATCCAAATGCACCCAAAACTTTTGGATGACGAAACAAAAAAGAGGAAACTATAAGAAACATAAAAAAAGTTACTGTACATCAAAACGTCAAGATAAAGGGTCTAATGAAAATTAGGCCCTTTTCACGTTAGATTACCCATCTAAACTTATAGCGAGCAATACATCTTAATTGACCAACTGAACGATATCTTTAACCATTAATCTGACTGAAGTAAGACCACCGCCAGATATAAACCAAACATTGGGATCCAAATAATAGATCGCATGATTTTTATAAGCTTTCGTTTGCTTAATAAGGGTATTCTCAACATCCGCTTTATTCGCAACTTTTCCCAATACAGCAGCATTCCTATCCACGATAAACAGATAGTCAGGATTCGCTTCAACGACAAGTTCATTAGAAATCTTTTGTCCGTGAACAGATTCATCTTGTAAATCCATGACTGGCTTAAATTGTAGCACATCATATATAAATCCAAAACGAGATCCCTTTCCAAAGGCACTGAAACGTCCGTTATTGAAAAGAACAAATAATGCTTTATTTTTATCCTGAGCATATTTAGCCTGTGCTTGTTTAATTTCCTCTTGTAACACTGCTAATTTCTCCTTAGCCTCCTTTTCTTTCCCAACAATCTGTCCCAGTAAGAGCGTATTCCGTTCAAAAGACTTCAGATAATCCTTATTATCTGTCCCGATAAATATAGTTGGCGCAATATCATTCAATTCTTTATAAAAACGCTCTTGCCTAGTTGATATCAAGATCAAATCTGGATTTAAAGCACTTATTGCTTCAAAGTCCGGTTCGATCACCGAACCTACATCAGCAACCGCTGTTTTATTCTTAAGATCATCCAAATAATTCGGCATGAATTTTTTAGGGATACCAATTGGTGTCACCCCCAATTCATGTAATGTTTCAAGCGCTCCGATATCGAGCACAACAATACGCGAAGGCTGTTTTGGAATTTTAGTTTTTCCCAGCTTGTGTTCAATTTCTACAGTATCTTGCTTTCCACCTTCTACTTTTCCTGTTGAATTACAAGATCCCAAAGCGAATAGCATACCCATAAGACCTATAGCAGTCCATTTTCTAATAAATAGATTTCCCATATTAAGATTACAAATTAAAATAGTTACAAATTTTTTTATTATTACGATCAATGATATCAAATTGGATTCCGAATATATCTTCCAGAACTTCCGAAGAAATCACCTGCTCCACCCGATCATGATAACAGAGTTTGCCGTTCTTTAGCGCCATGATATAATCTGAAAACTGTGCAGCAAAGTTTATTTCATGAATCACGATGATCACCGTCTTTCCGAGATCATCGACCAGTCTGCGCAATGTTTTCATCACCTGAACAGAATGCTTCATATCCAGATTATTGAGCGGTTCGTCCAAGAGGATATAATCGGTGTCCTGCGCGATAATCATGGCCAGAAAAGCCCTTTGGCGCTGTCCTCCACTGAGTTCATCGACAAACTGATCCTGTATATCCTGCAAATCTGAAAAAGCAATAGCTTCATCGACTTTCTTCCAGTCCAAAGGTTCTAATCGTCCTTTGCAATAAGGAAAACGACCGAACGAAACCAGATCTTTAATAGTCAATTTCAGATCCAGATGATTAGACTGTCGCAAAATGGATATTTTTTTTGCTAGCTCATTGGATGGGTAATTCTGCAACTCTTTATCAAAAAAAGACACGCTACCCCCATCCTGTTGGAGAAGTCTACTTAAAATTCCGAGCAAAGTACTTTTTCCTGCACCATTTGGACCAATTAACGATGTAATGGCATTTGGAGCAATAGTCCCGGACAAATCTTCCAAAACGATTTTTTTACCAAAAAGCTTTTTGATTTCTTTAAAAATCAACGGATTAGTTTCCGAGTTTTCCATAATAAAAACATAAAATAAACAGCACCTATAAAATTGATGACAATACTGACAGTTGTTGAAAATTGTAACACATGCTCAATAAGAAATTGACCAGCAATCAAACAGACACAAGATAGCACAGCACAATAAGTCAATAACCAAGCATGCTTATGTGTTTTAAGAAGTTCATACGTTAGATTACTCACCAAAATACCCAAAAAAGTTATTGGCCCCACAAGTGCCGTTGAAACAGAAACGAGCAATGAAATAACGAATAAGAGTTGCTTGACCAAACGGTTATAATTCACACCAAGGTTAATTGCCTGCTCCCTCCCTAGCCTCAGGACATCTAAGTAAGGCATCAACTTTCTGAGATAGATCAACGTAAAAAAAAGTGTTCCAGCAGCGATAGCGAGTAATTTGGTGTTCATTTTCGAAAATGAAACGAACATAAAATTCTGAATCACGGAGAACGCATTTGGATCGATCAGGATATGCATAAACTGACTGGCAGATTGAAACAAGGCCCCCATCACCATACCAATAAGTAACAGATAAAACATATTCTTATGCTGGTTATTGAAAACCAAAAAATACATACCCAATGAAAACAGCAACATTAAACATATAGCAAGGAAGAAATTCGCCTCTTGAGATATGGCTTGAAGAGCTTGATCACCAAGAATAAATACAATCAGTGTCTGAAAAAGAATAAAGATAGATTCATACCCCATTATAGAGGGGGTCAAAATTCTATTTCCGGTTATCGTTTGAAAAATAACCGACGAAACCCCCACACTGATACCCACGACGAGCATTGTGCCCAATCGAATCAACCGACGACTAAGGATATAACTCAGATTGCCTTTTAGATCAAATGCCACAAATAAGCCTATAGCAATTACTAAAACACCTATTATTAAAATAAATTTGTCTCTGTTTTTCATCCTCTTTTCTTCAAAATCAACACCAGAAACAAAATACCGCCAATCACACCTACGGTAACACCAATCGGAATCTCATAGGGATAGACAATAATGCGACCCAATATATCGCAGAACAACAAAAAGATAGCACCTGAAAATGCAATTACCGGTAAACTTTTCCGGATATTATCACCGACAAATAACCGCACCATATTGGGAACGATAAGACCAACAAACGGAATCACACCCACTGTAATGACAGAAACACTAACCACTAAAGATACCGTGAGCAGACCGATATTAACAATGCTCGTATAAGACATACCCAAGTTGACAGCAAAACTATGCCCCATGCCCGCAAGTGTGAATTTTTCAGCATAAAAATAAGCCACAACCACCGCCGGTAAAATAAAATAAATGGCTTCATACTGACCTTGTAAAATAGCCGAAAAATCGCCTAACAACCATTCTTGCACATTCTGAACAATATTATTCTTAAATGCAAAAAATGTAGAAACAGCATTAAGAATACTGCCAAACATAATACCGACCAAGGGTATGAACACATTATTTTTGATCTGTATTTTACTTACAAATAAGATAAATAACATACTGAACAAAAACGTAAAGCCCAAGGAGAAGAATAGTCTCCCCATCAACGAAACATCAGGAATCCAAATCAGGGCCATCAAGACCCCCATTTTTGCGGCATCAAGAGCTCCCGATGTGGTTGGCGAAACAAACCGATTCTGCGACAGCTGCTGCATAATCAAGCCGGCAATACCGCTTCCGGATCCTATTAAACCCAGCGCTAATGTCCGTGGTATCCGACTGTTCAAAAACACCAATAGCTTATCTTGATCGTGCCATAATTCCGAATAATGAATATCACGGACCCCTGTGAATAATGAAATCCAAGAAAAAATTAATAAAACAAAAACAAACCCCAATAAGGTACTCTTCCGACCCAACTTTATATTCAAAATACTTTTTTTTATCATCTCTCGATGCTGCTCACCGATCTAAATCAAAGAAGTCTTCAGGGCAGTCTTTCCTTGGAAAAATGCCCTAAAGACAACCTGTTATTCCTGTCTACTGCTGTTAGTCAACAATTCGTGTTACCGTATCTCCATTCGTATCCACCACGGCAGGTTGACCTTCTACAGGTCTAACACCTTTAGTTTTATTAATGACATAGGCTACTCCAGTCTTTGCATCTACTTTTACATGATTCGGATGAGAGCCAGTAGCCAGATCAGCAATCACCTCTAAACTACTGGCATCAATGACAGTTGTAGTACCCGTTTGGCGATTGGCCGAATAAATCCGGTTTTTAATTGGATCGTAAGCAATTCCAATAGCACCTGCTCCCGTATTGATACTTTTTATTAAAGTACCAGCTTCATCCAGGACCGTAATGGTACCCGATTTTTGATTCGCAACAAAAAGCCGTTTACCATCACTAACGATGTTTACAGGAGACTCGCCTCCAGAAGAAAACGATTTCTCTACTTTTTTACTTTTAGTATTAATTTTACTAATGGTATTATCTCCCATAACGGTTACGTAGATCATATCCGTAGATCCAGGTGCAAACACCATTCCCGTTACAGTTTTACCAATATTTTCAATACTGTGCAGATAGGAATTGGACTTTCCATCAATCACCCAGATACTACTTGGGTCACCCACATCACTGATATAAATTAGATTATTTTCCTCATCCACCAGCACCTCTCTGGTATGTGATTTCTCGCCACCGTGCGTAATTGTAGCGAGAAGCTTTCCCGTAGAGATATCAATAGCACTAACCGAATTGCTTCGCGTATTGGTGGTATACAAAATTTGCGTCTTATTATTGATCCCGATTCCGTAGGGTGGGTTTTCCTGCAAACTAATGCTGTCCACAATCGCTAAACTATGCGGATCTACTTTATAGATTGCGCCATTGGGAGCTTTACGAGATCCTGCCGCTGTCACGTAGATATAGCCATTCTGATTACTGATAGCCGCTTCATAAACACCAACACCTGCATGCGCAGATTTATCAACCTGTTGCGCTGTGCAATATACATAAGGCACGGTTAGCAATCCCAGCAGGGCTAAGCGAAATACCACCTTGTTCGTCCGATTCATGTTCTTCTTTATCATAAACACAAGAATTAAAAAATAAATAAATATTAAAATTTTAAAGATGTTGACCACCAATCGTAAAATCGCTGGAATACACGTTGCCAGTACAGCGCACTATGTCGGCCATGTGGATCGATATCAACCGTTGCATCTGCTATCTTTTGATTTTTAAAAAAGACAATAAACTCCTGCATATCCATCGCCAGATCAACTTTCCCTAGGTTTTTGTCCTGCCTGATCTCCCTTCCGCCAGCATAAAAATAATACGCTTGCTTTGCTACAGATGATTGCGCTTCCGCTGTCCTATTCGCATACAAACCTAGCAGATCATGCCCCATCCAGAGCGAAGGAGAAAAAGCTCCAACAGTACCAAAAATATTCGGGTACAATAATCCGGCATATAGCGAGATCAGACCACCGGCCGAACTTCCGACCACAGCAGTATACTCAGCATCGGATAAAGTCCGAAAATGCAAGTCAACATAAGGTTTGACCGCCTCCACAATATCTTGCAGATAAAGCAATCCCTTTGGAGACTTTAAATCTCCGAATGGTTCAATTAAAAATTCGTCCAGACGTTCGTCGTAAGTATCGGCATGTTCAATGCCTACAACAATAGCTTTCGATGCGGATATATCAATAGTTTCGTCAACTTTCCATTCCACCGGCCCCGCCCTGCCAATTGAAACAGCTTCGTCAAAAAGGTGCTGTCCATCATGCATATAGATAACAGGATAACTTTTTGCATGCGCATCATATTCTTTAGGAAGATAAATCCACAGGCGGCGGTGACGATCCAGATTAGGGAGATAAAAGCGGTCAGCAAGTACGTGAACCTGTGGGCTTGCCGTTGAATTTGGAAATTCATCGCGCCAATGTTTGACATGAAATCGTATAAGCTCTTTTTCTGGAACATCAATAGAAATTGAATCTGCAATTCTTCCGTCTCCATAAGCTTGGCAGGTTTCCCACTTTCCTCTTGTCAATTTTACATCCAGATGCCCAACAGGCATATCATCCACTCTTACGGCTAGAGTTTGGCCTACAGGTGGTATCTGCCCAAGTTTATAGCCTGGTATTTCCCAGTTATTAAAACTTCCGGTTAGGTAACAGTCCTCCCCCACATGTAACGCACTGCTATTGTGCACTTCTATAAAAATTGAATATTGATCTTTTAAACGCATACTGTCAATGGACATCATGTTATTTCTAGTAACCTCCTAAAACAACTCGCAATTTAGATAAATTCTAAATAAAACTCAAGTATTATTTTTATTAAATCTAAATAAACATATATTTGCAATTAACAATTGAAAGAAAACATCACAAATTAGCGCAACTCGCATGACAAAATTCAAACTGTTATCCAGTATTTTCTTTATCCTACTCGGCACCCCTGCTCTATATGCTCAAGTGACCAAGGCTGTTCAGGGTTATGTATACGATACCAATAACAGTCCATTAATAAACGTTAATGTACTTCTAGACAATCTAGAAACACGCACCGATCAATTCGGATTTTTCTCCTTCTCTTCAGTTCCTACTGGTAAATATGCGGTAACCATTTCCGCTGTAGGTTACGCTACCCTGCAGGACAGTATACAGAAAAAAGCAGGACAGGAACTCAAAGTAAAATTTACTTTGGTATCCCGATCCAATCACCTTGATGAAGTTTTGATCGAAGGGAAGTCTCACCAAAAACAAAAACTGCAGCCCATAAAAACGACCCTGATCGATATTCGAGCTGCTGCTACACAAGCAACAAGTTTGACGGAACTGATGAATCGGGCACCCGGAATCCGGATACGAGAAAGTGGTGGCACAGGCAATAGACCCGAGGTATCCATTAATGGATTTCAGGGCAAAGCCATTAAATATTTTAAAGATGGTATTCCTTTAGATTACTTAGGTGATGGGTATTCCATCGCCACCATGCCTTTAGAAGCCATCGACCATATCGAAGTATATAAAGGTGTGTTGCCTATAAGCTTGGGCGCCGATGCCCTGGGCGGAGCAATTAATCTTGTTCCATTAAAACCCCGAGGTACTCAGGCCAATGCTTATTATGAAATCGGTTCATTCAATAGTCATAAACTTGGTTTTAGAGGAACCACCGAATCCAAAAATAAAAAATGGGCTTTCGGTACAGAATTATTTTACAATTATGCCAAAAACAATTACAAAGCTACTGTTGAAGTGGCCAATCCCGAAACCAAAAATCTAGTTGCTGCCCGATTACCGCTTTTTCATAATGCCTCGGAAAATTTATATGCGGAAGTATACACACAACTTCAGAAAACAGCATGGGCAGATGAGCTTCGGTTCACGCTCAGTGCTTTTCAATTATCTCGTCAGCTTCAGCATCCCGCTATGATGACCGATGCCTATGGTGCTGTACGCTCAAAACAATATACCCTAGTGCCGAGCATACGCTATAAAAAGGCACTCTTAGATGACCGGATTCATATCGATCAATTCTTATCGTACAACAATCTGCAGACAGAACGCACCGATACCCTACGTGGCAGCTACGACTGGTTTGGTAATTTCACCCCCAAAAGCAGTCCAGGTGAATCACGTCTTCCTTCACTTTCACACATCAATGAAAGACAGGCGATATCACGTACAAATCTCTCTTACCGGGTAGATCAGCATACCCAGTTGGGATTAAACTATGTTTTTACACAAGTCTCCCGACAAGGGCACGACACATATGGTCCTACAATGGAAGAAACTGGAAAAGATGTGCTAGCCATAAAATCCACTTACAGAAAGCAAGTGCTCGGTATCAGTCTTGACAATTATTGGCTCGAAGAAAAGATGCAAAATCAATTAATGGTCAAACATTATCGCTACCATGCATCCGGGATACAGAACACCTGGTTCTCCTCTGCTGTTGGTCAAAAAGATAACCGCAAGATCAGTGATCAATATTGGAGTTTAGCAGAAGCGATACGCTATAAATTCAGTTCCTCATCACTAGGCAGAATTGGTGCAGAATATACCTATCGTCTTCCTGAACGCGAAGAACTCTTTGGAAACAATATTTTCATTGTGCCCAACTTTGAACTCAAACCGGAGAAAAGTCTGAATTTCACATTAGGTTATCAAATTGAATTGTTTTCGGTATTAAACATCGAAGCAAATGGGTTCTACCGGCGCACGCATGGACAGATATTGCTAGTACCTATCCAATCGCCAAACGCTCAATACCAGAATCAGGAAAATGTAAAGGGCTATGGATTTGATTTAGATGTCAACTATCGTCTGTCAAAAAACTACCGTCTCAATGCAAATGCAACATGGCAAAATTTACGCCTATATGGAATAACCAATGAAACAGATCGCTGGAAAAATGATGCCCGCTTACGCAACACACCCTATTTCTTTGCCAATATGGGTGTACAAGGAAATTACCAAAGTGTCTTGAACAGCCAGGACAAAATGAGTCTCTTCTTAAACTATAACTTTATGCGGGAGTTCTATCTGGAGACCATCCCTAAATCGTGGGAACCTGATGGATTTTTAGGCCTTTCAGGAACTGCCAAGGTTAATTCCAATTTAATCATTCCAAACCAGCACTTATTAAGTTCCGGTTTAACCTACAGCCCCGCTCTACGTGGCATAACTATAGGAGCCGAGGTTCGCAATATCTTAGACAAAGATCTGTATGACTATTACCGAATCCAGCGTCCCGGAAGAAGTTTTTATTTAAAAGTTAGTTACCAAATCCCATAAGTATCATGAATAAATTTAGATTATTAAAAAAAATACTGCTTTTAACAGCTATTGGCGCAGTATTTTCAAGCTGCAGCAGCAAGGATAACCCTACTCCGACACCTGATCCTTCAGTTGAATCGAATAAATACGTTTTAATCACCATGAGTGAAAACACGTTAAATAAACCAGGCTTCGCAACTGCATTTGATGCATTTCCGAGTGGAAATGTCATCAATAACAGTACAAACAGCCTGCAGGGACTTGGATTTGGCGGATGGCGTCCTTATGGCAACAGCCTATTCAAAATGTTTAATACCCAAACCAATGCCTATGGTATCCAGCAATTGACCGTTGATGTATCGGGGAAGATCAGCAACGGAAAATTTATTACTGGCGACAACAGCACCAATGGCACCGGTAACTTTGTTATTCAGGACGATAACAAAGGATTTTATTGGGATGGCGCTGCCCCTTTAAAAATCCAGACCTTCAGTCCAAGTACTATGAGCCGTACAGGTGAGATTGATCTGAGTAGTATCATCAATGAAAGAGGGCAGGGAGAAAGTGGAATCAAATACCGCTCCATTGGTCAGAAATTTTTGGCAATTAAAGAAGGAAAACTTTATGCCAACATAACCTATGCCAAAACCGATGGAACGCAAAAAGGATTCTTTGACGATTTTTTCCCAGATGTCTACATTGCGGTTATTGATCTCGCTAACAGTAAATACGAAAAAACAATCAAGATTGAAGATACCGGTTCGATTGCCTATATCAACGACAATCATATGTATGACTTTGATACAAACGGAGACCTCTATATTGTCACTCAAGGACGCAGTGCTACAGGTGGGAAATCCAAAATTGTCCGTATTAAGGCCAAAGAAACAGACATAGACAAGACCTGGTCATTGAACATGGATGACATTACTCCAGGAGGGAAATTTGTATCTGTCTTTGCAAAAGATGGGAAAATAATCACCGTAATACCCAATACAGCACTCACAGGAGGACCAAACGGCAATATCAATTTCGAAGATGTCTGGGAATTTCACAGCATCGATATTTCAAGCCGTCAGCGCACTAAAATTTCGGGTATTCCGGCAGTTACAAATCCAGGAGCTGCCTTCTCTGCTATTGAACTGGATGGCAAAATCTTACTTCGCGCCACCACAAAAAAAGGAGATATGAATGGTTATTTTGAACTAAAAGGGTTACAGGCAACCTCATTATTTAATGTTACCGCTGGCGGATCTGTTTCAGGTCTGTACAAGATAAAGGTTAAACAATAAGATTTACAAGTATAATACATATTCAATATTAATTTCACCCAAGGTATATTTTTCACAACATATACCTTATAAAATCAATTCACATGAAACTAAAACACTCTATTGTATTCTTTTCATTACTATTAGCAGGTACCGCCATTGCTCAGAATAAGCAAGAAAAACCTGCACCAACTTATAAAATCGCGTCCAATCAAAAAGTAAATGCCAGTCTTTACCAATTGGCATACAACAGTCAAAACGATCAAGTATATGTCGTAGGTCCCAAAGGCGGATTCAAATCCGATGCCGAACAGTACGTTTATGTATTATCAGGAAAAGATCTTACAGTCGTCGATTCTATCGCACTAGGTAAGCATACCCCATTCGGTGTAGCCATCAATAATAAAACACAGACACTCTATGTCGGTCATAGTTTACAGCAGAGTATCAGTGCCATTGATCTAAAAACAAAAAAACAGACCCTGATCCCGAGCGGTCGTGAGAAATCCAAGATCCGTGAAATCGCTGTCGACGAAACGAAAAATCTAGTCTATGTATCCGATCATGGAGATCCCTCTATCTGGGTTGTTGACGGTGCTACTAATACCTACAAACAAACCATTACAGCGCCTGGTACATCTTTATTGGGCTTAAATGTCGACAATAAAAGAGAACGACTTTACAGTAGCGACAGCGAAACTATGGAAGGGAATATCATGGTCTATGATACCAAAAACAACAATCTTGTAGCAAAATGGAAAACCTGGTCCTACTGTCCTTTAAATATCGCGATTGATCAAGCTGCTAATCGACTTTTTATCAGTCAATCCAATGACAATAACATCACCATATTAGATGGAAACTCTGGAGAGATCATCAACAAAGTTTATTTAGGCTATGATGCTTCTCCTATTGGTCTTGTTTACGACAATAAAAACAATCTGGTTTACGTGGCTAATAGAAATAAAAAGGAAGTCGCAGTCATAGATATGAAGAGTTATAAAGTCATTGAACGTATAGCAACACAAGGTCTACCGAATACACTTGTTATCAATGAAAAAGACGGCAGTGTATTTGTAACCAACAAAAGTGCCCGTAAGGCAGAAGAAGGATTAGAGAATGGCGATACAGTTCAGAAAATAACAAAGATCTAATAGCTATTTTAGAGCTTTAGAATTATCATCATAACATGACTTTGTTCAATGATCAACAGCATCAGATTGATAAAAGAAAAACGATTCAACACGACAAATACATCGTTGAAAATTTAGTCTGATAAATTAAGCAGTCATCCATTATTATAAAAGGGGGTAGTAAAAGCTACCCCCTTTCGATTGTAAACCGTTTCAATAATTTTTCATCAGAGAAAAGCCTGCATTATTTGATAAAAAAAACTTCGCTCAAAGGTATTACTATATTTACACCTATTTCGTTATCCGTTCGCGCGCAGTCATTATTTCATTTTTGACTTTACTCGTCCCAACAAACGACTGGTCACAAAACTAACCACCGTACCTACTACAGCCATCAGAGCTGTTTGCAGTACATCTCCCAAAGAAAAGCTTACCCAGATCGAACACAATGTTCCACCTAAAGTACCGATCCGCATATCATTCCATTTCATCCCGCACCTCCTTTTCTTTATGTGCCTGGATCTGCTCTGGTAGTTGCGACTCCTCCTTCCCTTTTTTGTCTTTATCATCCAGCACCGTTTCCACCACACCAAGCCCCAGCGCGATGTATTTAATAATATTCAATGCCTTTCCAGGCAATTTAATCGGCGCCATAAGCACTACCTGTAGCGCACGGCTTATTTTTTGAATTATATTTTTCATGTTATTTAATTGTTAGAAGGTTAGATCGTTAGTAGGTTATTTAACAAAGTATCCCCCTCGTCACTCCGTTACTTCTGTCACTAGTTACTTCGTCACTCCGTCACTTCAATAAACACCTCCCCGCTCACCATCATGTCCACCAGCAACGCATACAATTTCTTGTACGCCGTCACCGACTGCACCAACCGATAGTCTCCATGCTCTAAGACATAGCCCGTCCCTACAAGCAGACAGCCTGCAGTTTCTTTGTGCGTATTGCCGATATGGATATAGACATAGCTAAAACCAGGAATCCTCTTGATCTCGATCATACCCCGATGCAGTTTCGGAAAACGGTCGTAATAGTTCCCGTTCATCCCGCCATCCTTATTAAAACCCAAGGGATAAATTCCCAATGGAATGGAAGTGCTTCCCGGTATCTTCTTCGTGCGGGGGATATCTTCCAGACCATAACAGATAAACTGGTTATTCAGGTAGATTTCAGACAGGGTACTGTTCTTCCCCTGTTGCTTACGCAGTACTTGCAATATAGATTTCATAACGATGATCTTAATTATACCACCCCAGATACTGACTATTACTGCAATTCTGTTTACTACGGTCGTGTACGATCAGGTAAAGGTGTACCCCAAACTGCTCCATCCCCGCAGGAAGTTTCAGCTGTAACTTCCCAGCTTTGCGCCAAACCTGCTCCTCATTGACAGCAGCAAGTTCCTGCTCTACCGCATAAGCACAAAGTAATACCCGGTCATCGTCTTCAGTACAAGCTACTCGAGATACTTGTGGATCCCACGACACCGATATGGACATACCGACACGGGAAATATCCGTTACCCGAAGCCCACTTAGTACACCTGCACTCAATCTAACTTGAGATGCATTGACTGTGATATCTGGATATAAGCCTTCCATAGCACTATGCAGGGTATAGGACATGGCCCTACCTATTGCAGTGCCTTTATTTTTGCCCCGTGCAAAACCAATCTGGATAATTGCATTTACAGGATTCAAAAATTGACGTGCTTTTTGAAATTTCAACCGAACAGTTTGACGACCATTTTCAATTTTAGATTTTTTTGGAGATTGCATTGCTAATATTTTCATATTAAATCTATGATGTAGCCGGCACATAGCGCCGGCTACAGGTTAAACCATTACGTTAAATCCAGTTCACCCAGATAATTCGTCCTACTGATACGCTTTCCTTTTCGATCGGCAAAGAACATCCAGGCATGTGCCTTTTCACTCATGAAATGTTCCGGATATTCGATATCTACAGAACCACTCCCCCTAGTCGGTGGAACAGGAGCCGTCAAGAACTCATCGATAGCAGGCACATACAACAAAATATGTACAGCATCATCCAACTCGCCTTTCTGTATTTCGATCGCCTCGGGCGACCAGGTGACCGAGAGGATACCGATCGAAGCACTGGCCCCTATTGTACCTCCAGGTTGCAGATTACCCTTTGAAATCAAGATCTTACTGTAGTCAAGCGTAAAATTGGGATATGTACCCACCACTGCAGTCTTGATATTGGTCTGCAGCGCCACATTTGTCGGCGTCATAATATCGGCATTGATCTGACCGAAACCCAGCTCGACAAAAGGCGCTATCGGCATGATGAATTTGGCTATTGTATAAAAACGCGCCTGCTGTATCAGCTGTTCTTCCGATGCAGGTTTTGTCCGTTTTTTAGACAATCCCTTAATATAATTAATACTTTTCCAGCTAGAACCAATAATAGCTCCCGCTTTACCGCTAAATCCTCCTAGCGCTCCGTGCAAAATTGTTCCCATTGTTTTTCTATTTAAAAATTAAACCATCATAAAGCATTGATGCATACCGGTATAGCTCACTTTACAAAAGCAAACATACGACAGGAAACAGCTCAAAATCAAGAGGTAAAAGGCCTTTGTCCAGTTGCTGACTAGTCCAAATTGGGGATAAAGACCATAAGAAAAATAAATTGTCCAGTTGCTGTCCTATGCGTTTTTTAAAGAGTTAGAAGGTTATGAAGTTGGCGGCTTAGAGACAACGTATCTTATCACTTAGCCAGGGTTTACTGCGTTACTTGTCAATACTTTACTTCATTATTCGTTACTATGTTACTTCATTACTAGGTCACTAAAACTAGTCGCCAAAATTTCGAACTTTATTCGGGTCGGCTTCGGGAAACTTTCAGCTTTCTTACACAGATCTTATACACATCCTATACCCCGCCTCTACTAAAATACTAGAGGAACTGTGGAGGCACAGTAGACAAACAGTATAGACGAAGTAGAGCATTGCCGAATCCATTCCGAACAGTGTGCGAATACAATGGCAAGCTAATCCCAGCAAAAAATTATAAAAACTTGAAGAAAAATAGAAATACGAAAGAAGAATTGAAGAATGCTATTCTGGGCAGAATAACTTTTGATTAAAGAAGAAAATTAATCAGGTAGATTGTGGTATATTTTTTTCAGTTTGACCATATCCTCATAGCGATACAGTTTACCTTTACTGGTTCGGCTGTGGTAGCTGATCATGTTTTTTTTCTCGCAGCGGTAGAGTGTTTTAGGCGTGATGGCCACGTACTGGCATAGCTCTTTGCTACTGACCAATACCATGGGTGGATCGGGAATTTTACGGCAGATCAGCTCTTTGATTTCCCTTTTGCTTTCCAGAATCTCTTTTCTCAAAGACTCTAAAAAAACAAGCCAGCAATGATGCTGGCAGCCCTTTAATTCCGATGGTTGTCCGAGACAACGACACGATTGGTTTTCCTCCATATGATTCATGTTAGCGTCAATTCCCTTCTAAACAGCTGTATAGTCAGCAACTGACAGGTTTAAAGAAAAAGCGCTATTTGTGATGGAAAATACATTTTTTGTACACTTTGAAAAGCCACCGGAAATGTTTCCGAAAAGAATTCTGGATGCGAGCTGAAGTTTTGGTCAGATCATTAGAACGGCCTTTCAATGTAGCAAATGAATCATTAAAATCTGCCAGCAGCACCGCGTCACTGGTTACAAAACTCTGCAGCATAAACTCCTTTTGGCTCAATTTAAATGGACACTCCCCATTTCCATAAACCACAAAACCATCCCTCAGAATGGATCCATACTCATAAAAATTTACCTTCTCCCGATCACCTTTTTGGGCAGACTTTACACATTTCTGCAGGTATCGGGCCAGTAAATTCGCTTCTTCCATCAGTATCTTAAGCGAGTTCTCTTCCTCAAATTTGCCGTAATCGTTGCATTCCCTTATCAGTAACAGCAATTCCTCAAAAGCTTGCGGTCCCATATTTCAACACTTTTAATAGAAGCATAAGCGGTTGCCATAGTTTCAAAACTTAGATCTAGACAGAGCAGTTTCAGACGTTCCCTAAATTTTTCATAACTGATGTTTTTATCAAACTTATGGTGGTAATACATATAAAGTTTAAAATAGGTCAAATGCTCATACTGCATGATATGAAACATCGGCACATCCGAACAGATGATCTTGATCCAAGGGTTCTCCATTTTCAGCATCTCTTCCATCAGGTCTCGGTAAAGACGCACATATCGCGGAATTTCATGAAAAAAATTTTCCTTGGAAAGCCTGACATATTCGTATAATGAACTGTCAAAATAAGCTTCACCGTTTAGCTTTGCCAGGTCTATCCAACTAAAATTAAAAGCTGCCATCAGCTTCTGAATTTCATCGACTCGGAGCACCGTATGGCCTTTTGTACGGTTGAGAACAGACCTTTTTCCAACACCAAAAACAGCTATCAATTTTTGAGAACGAACGATTGGATTCGGTTCAATTTCCGCAATCAGTTGAAATATGCTATCATGGAATTCTTTCATAATCTAAGTCTGTATGGCAATATATTTAATACAATAAATAAAATAAACACTAAATCTATTAAAATATCGTTTTAAATAAAAATTCATTTCGCCATATCAAATAGAAAACACGATATATTACATAAAATATACCTTTAAATTTCAATTTGAAATAATTTATTAACCACAAATACAAAGTCACATAAATATTACCTTCTAAAGGTCTTTTATGGAATAAAATATACCTTTCGATCCAACGTGATAGGTATTAATTTTATATAAGCTCCACTTATCAATATGCATCGGTTGCTCGATAAATCCTGATAAGGACGAAAAATGATGTTGAAATTAAAGGAATTAGATATCCAATACTGTCATTATAAACAGTTATTAGCTTCAAATGCTCAGATATACAATTTAACGCCTGATCAAATATTGGAGCACCCGTACTAACCTTTTCTTTTTGGTCCAGGTACTTATATAAAACTTCAAACTAAGCGATGGGAACCTATTACACAGAAAAAGAAGCGCTACAGGACTTCTACACTTATTGGGGAAAGATATATCCACCTTTAGAAGACTTCCATTGCAACTGGTTAGAGAAAAATGCACAGATCCTGCGCGTCAAAAAAGGACAGGTACTATACGAGTCCGATGATCAACAAGAAAATCTGTACATCGTATTGCGAGGTCTTTTGGTTAAGGAACGGTATACTTCATGTAAAGAAAGCAAGCAAATCCTTACGGTTGCTTTGCCCAATATGGGCTTTTTCACGACCATGCATTATTACAGCAAAAGCCCTGCACTGGGGGATATTGTTGCTGTCCGGCCGGGAATCGTACTGCAGATCCCTTACAAAAAAATAAAACCTTACCGCAACAACGATAAAGGCATCGATACCCTGTTACAGCTTTTAATGCATAAAAAGAAATACCAACTGGAACACTTACGGGCTATGGATGGTATTACTTTGGTCACAGACCGCCTATTCTATGTAGCGGACAATCTCCCAGACCTTTACCGCAACCTCAGTAGACAGGAGCTTGCTAAATTACTTCTTACATCCGAGAGCTCGATATATCGGGCTAAAAATCTATTTCTGAGAAGAAAAAATAGTCGATAATCGTTTTCTGTCAACCGCTATTATCTACTTTATATGGATAAAAAAAAGGCACCGGAATCTTATCGGTTCGTTGCCTTTCATTTTATTTCTGACTGAGCAGGTTATCGATATAGGCGATGATACCCGGATTCGAAGGACGAATGCTATCATTGTCTACGATAACACCTTTTTTATCCAGTATCACATTATGGGGTATACCATGAATCTTAAAATAAGCTGTGAAATTATTATCAATATCCTCAAGCTGGGTCCAGTTCATATTTTGATCCTTGATGATCTTCAATCTATTTTTGACCTGCTTTTCCTTATCATCAAACGCAGCAACACTGATGAATGCAATATTGGGATTATCTTTATAATGCTCGACCAGCTTTTTAAGATGTGGAATTTCTTCCTTACAAGGACCGCACCAGCTCGCCCAAGATTCAAGAAATACCATTTTACCTTTTAGGTCTTCTAATGTCAACGTATCATTGGTGATTGTGTTTTTTAATTTAATCACTTTACTAATTTTATTTCCCGGCTTTATTTCACTTATAATAGCCTTCCGACGAGCAACAATCCTTTGCAATTTATCTCTATACGCTCCATTCGTAATCCAGGGAATAAAAGTCTGTAGAGAATCTACCTGGGCTAACTGATGAGTGTTGAGAATACCCACACGAATTTCATACTCCAGTAAATAATCGCGCACTTTACCGGTAAACAGCTCCTTAACGAGCAATTGGTTTGAAAGAGGTGTCGCATTAATTTTTTGATAAACTGAACTTGGATATTTTATCAAACCTTCATTTTCAAGAAATAATAACTGTTCGATGAAAGATCTATATCCACTTGATTTCAAATTTTCATCTTGATTCAGTTGATTCCACAGATCTGGAAATCCGAGATCTTTCAGATAGATCTGACTTTTTTCAGAAAGAATCGTATTGTTATAGCAATAATTAGCGATAAAATCATGTAATTTGGAGTATTCCTTATTCAGTTTAAAAATCGATCTCCATTCCTTGATCGAAGGATCACTGGGATCTTCTTTCAGTAAACTATCCACTCTTTTATCATAATTTACCCATGCGACATTATTTAAATAATCGACATAAGTTTTTATATCCTTTTTAAGCCAGTTGATCGTATCTCGCTTTCCTAAAGGAGTTAAATAAAGCTGGGAAAGATGTTTACCCTTCCCATCTATTACAACAGATTTCTTTGTTTCATCTGGATCACCATCTTTAATATTGGCCGTAAGTTTTAATGAATAATCTGGTGCTATATAAAGATTTAAGAATAGTAACGAGCTTTTATCCTTATCCGACAACGCGAGTATTGCAGAAGAAGGTTCCTGCACTATCTCCCGCAGATCGACCGCAAACTTCCCATCACTTGACACGCCGATTGTACTATCCAATTTTACTGTTGCATTCGATAAGCGTAATGTCAATTTATAATCTGACTTATAATTTGACAGTTGGCCACTGAGCTTTGTTTGCCCGTTTGATTTAAACAGCACAGCAAATATAGCAAGCAATGTAATGAAGAGGTTTTTCATCGGTTTAATGGTTAAAAAATTTACTGAAGATAATTATTTATTCCATGATTATAGAATGACGGTATAAAATAGAAATATGGTGCCACCCTATCAGCAATAAAAAAACCTTTATCCAGATCTAGAGCAAAAAGAATCCATTTCCCAAAAATTTGTCTATTTCAGGTCATCCTATGACCTACTTTCGCCAAAAACCCTGCTATATCTTTGAAATATACGAAAGAAGAAAAAAGGAATATTAACAGAATTATCATGCAACAACAGAAGACAAGTAAAGGACAATCTGGAAAGCAGCCAAAAGGAAGGCGCTTTACTAGCTCCATGATGAGCTACGGGTCTACAGCTATGAGCTGCGGGACTGCTGGACAGATTGCGGTAAACCGCAGGTCTTTAAGAGGAAACTGCTGTTGCGCAGGTCCGGTGCGTGATGCACATGGACGTAGATTTACGACATTCCCCTACTGGGTACGGGGTAAAATTGATCTTTCAGTTGTGTAATCACTGAAAGATCGGAAGACCTATTGTTGCAGTACCTGATTACAAAGGTACGATACCGATAGTCGGATAAGCAGTAGGCCAATCGTGTACAAGTTCTCGCGAAACTTAAGAAGGGATTGTAACCATTATAAATCTAATGTTAATATAGTAATAAAGATCGGAGGCCCAAATGGCGTATTTTTCATTAAATAGCGGCGGTGATCCCGTAGATCCTCAAGACTATACATTGCAAGCAAGTCAACCTTCTTGTAGTGGCTCAAATCAAATCTGTGCTATTCAGGCAGCAAATGATGGTAATAACCATCCTGAGTTAACTGAATCAGTAAAAGATCAAATGATTAAAGCCCTTAATAATAGGACTTCAAATGCAACTGTAAGCTTGAAGAGCTAAAGATTACCCGTAAATAATCTTTAGTAACAAGGGGCACTTTTAACGGTGCCCCTTTCTGTTTATTTTACTTCCTCAAAGACCAGCACATCAATTTCTCGTTGCTCCTCTACAATATGTAACCCATAATTAGTCAGACCTTCATTAAGCTCTTGAAGATTTTTATACGATGGCAGAATAAAGCTTTCCTTTACATCAACCAAATCAATTACAATCGGGTATTTATTCTGCATATCTATTCCAAATGCAAGAAAATCTGTACTCGATATTTTATTACCCGTCACAATTTTATCAGACTTATGAAAAGTTCCCTTAATGGTCCATACCTTTCTCATTTTTTTAGCCCAGTAAACTTTTATGTTCAAAAACCTGTCCATATCACTCAATGTTAGTTTAGCTTGCTCTATAGGACTTCGTGGATATTTGTCTAATCTTTCATAACAGATTCCGTTTTGAGAAAGCCAAACTTGAGAGGTTACAAATGAATTAAAATTATCAAATTTTGAAGAATCAGCAACCAATAGTTCAATTCGTTCAGGTCTCAAGATAAATTTTGGTTTAAAAATCTCACTATATGCTGTTGTATATGCAGCTATAATCGATTGATTTATGATGCTAGTTTTATAAAAGCCACTCGTACTATCCAAGCTGTAGCTATAGCTTTGAGTAGGCCTTCCATCTTGAAATCCTGTCAACTTAACTTCACCTAACAAGCCCTTCGCCTCAACATCTTTAATGAGAGTCGCATCATTAAAATCCCATTTCAGTGGGAGAGATATTATCCCTTCCTTTGATAATTTCAATATATTGTCACGATTAATAAACTCTGAAAAAGTAACTGCCTGAACATGACCTCTAAATAACCATGCTACATGAGGAACCCCCGTATGGGGAAAGAACTGACGTAGTAAGGTATCTCCATAAATAACAGGCAATTGGATTTTATTTTCTTTAATAAAAGCATTTGACTTCCAAAATTTTTCAATTGTCGCCTTATCCTGCCATGTAACCATAACAATTTCCAGGTTCTCCTTTAATTCGTCCTGTAACTTTTGCAGCTTAGGAAGGGAAGCAATACAGGCTGTACAAAAAGTATCAAAAAAATCCAGTAACACAACTTTATCACTGCTATGAAGTTGTATGTCCTTTGCTGATTTAAATAATACCTTACTATTATCCAGTTGGGGAACCTTATCCCCAACATTAAGCCTCTGACTAAAATTCGTTTGGTGCTTGTTTTGAGCATGTCCATCCCATGCGATGCACATACATAAAAAGTAAATTATATTTTTGATCATCATTCCTTATCTTATATTTTGTGTTATTCCAGATTGTTCAATTACGATTTGAGGGATTTTGATGGCATATTTAAGCGAATTGGGTTCAAGTGAATATGTTTTCCCATCTAGCACACGTATTAATTTTTTAGCAAACCGAGGTTCTTTATTAAGCCTTTTAAGGTCAGCCCATCTCCTCCCCCTAAATATCAATTCCAATCGCCTTTGTTCAAGAATTAACGTTAATAGTTTCGTAGGATCATTTTCCAAACTTGGGGTATAAAAAGTATTACTTATCCTATTCTTCAGTAATTTATTATAATCAGCAAGAGCTTGAGCACCACGATTAGTGCGGACTGCAGCTTCGGCCCTTATCAATAGCAACTCTGGAACCGTCAGTCCAACGAAAATACCGGAAGTTGATCCATCATAAGAACCTTTAAAAGAATAATAATTTGGAGTGCCGGAGCCAATCCTAAAGAAAGCTGGTTTACGTAAATCATGAGCACCATATGCTTGATACAAATTAGTATCTACCCTACAAAATGCAATACCTAACGGTCCTGCAGAAGGCGTACTGGCAGAAAAAATGACTTCACTATTGAAACGTTTAAATGGTATGCTCAAACCTACATTAATGGTATTAAAATCGATAATTGAATTATTCATGTTCAATGCAGAATCGGCATAAGCATATGCACGCTCATAATCTGACATATCAAGATATACCCGAGCTAACCCCGCATATGCCGAGGTCTTCGTTGGTCTGCCCAACAGTATTTCCTGTTCTGGCAGTAACCTAACCGCTATCTGATAATCTGCTATTATCTGGTCATAGGTTTCCTTAAGCGTGGCCCTTACGGACTTAAAATCTATATCTGGAGATAACCGAAGAGGTAACCCTAACGCATTTACATTTGAAGGAACATATACCGGAGCAAACACAACTGCCAGCTGATGTAGCGCAAATGCTCTATAAAAACAAGCTCCTCCTTTTATCTTGTCATACAAGGATAGTTGTTTATTCCTTTCAATATCCTTTAGAACTTCCAGAACTTGGTTTACCTGATAAATGGCCCGATATGATGCTTGCCATTGTTTACTATTTGCAATATCAGGATCACTCCAATTATAGGTTAATTTCTCGTCCATATCCGAAAGCCCACTCCAATTAGCGGTGCTTATAAAATAGTCATCAGAGGCAATTTCACCAAAAGTCGGATAAACCGAATTCAACGTACTATAATCATTTAACAGTAGATTCGCATGTTCCAAAGTCTTTGGAACAGCCATTTTCTGATTAGGTTTGCTATCTAAAAAGTCGTCGCAAGAAATTGTTATTATCGAGATAGCATATACGAGTATTCTAATATAATTTTTCATCTGTATAAATTTGTTTATTCATTATTCAATTTTCCCTTTAAGCATTCATGCTGCCTTCGGCGGTTTAAATTGTGATGAAGCTATCAGATTTATTCATTCCCAATGTGATTGAATAAATCATGATGGTTTCATAAGATTTCCGTTATAAACTAAAATTTAAACCAACTGAAAGGGCAAAAGGATCCCTAACAGTCTTACCATATTCGGGATCAATTCCAAATTTATTTGCACGCCATATGGTACAGATATTTTGAGCATATCCATAAATCCTTACACTTTTCACCCCCCTTAGTAAATGTGACGGAATCTGCCATGAGAGCTGCAAATCCCGTAATTTAATTTGGTCAGCCGAAGCAATAAGAGCAGAAGAATACTTATAGAACTGACTTGCAAAACTGTTATTCGGGTAAGTAAATGCAGGTACATCAGTAACAAGTTCATCACCTGGTTTCTGCCAACGCCTTGCATAATCAGCATGGCCCTTACCCGATTCAATAAAGAAATTATTATCAAAAGATTCACGGCTAAATACATGCCCCAACTGATAGGCGATATTAAAAGAAAACTCAAGGCTACCAAGTTGAAAAGTATTCCTTAATGAACCAAAATATAAAGGCAGCAAAGATCCATGGTTTTCCAGATCAATTACCAACGAACTGCTCACCATAGTAGCATAGTCCTTCGAGACCTCTCCATTCAGATAACCACGAGGAGAACCGTCCAGTGGATCCAGACCAGCCCATTTATAAGATAATTGACTAAAAAGGTCCATGCCCTCAATTGGAGTCATCAGTAATCCTCCGGGACCACTAATATAATTTTTAGCTCTATAATTGCTGAGATAGGATTTTTCTACTTTTGTCCTACTATAGGCAAAAACAAGATTAGACATCCACTTGAACTTATTGTAATTTATATTTTTGCTGTTTATCGAAATATCTACTCCTCGTCCTTTCAAGTCAGCACTGTTGATGTTCATTCCGGTAAAACCTGTTGTTGGGTCTATTTGTGTATTTGTAACAAGGTCAGTTGGTCTTTTAATATAATATTCTACAGATCCGCTTAATCTATTACTTGACAAAGCAAAGTCTAATCCCACATTCAACATCCCTACCTTCTCCCATCTCAAGGAAGGATTTGGAGGAGATTCTATTGATGCATAATTTTGATTAGTCGTATAGTTTGGTGAAGATTGCACATATATAATCGGATATGCCGCAGTCGTATTGTTCACATTACCATTGTAACCATAGGTCGCTCTCAATTTCAGCAATGAGAATCCAATATCTTTCAACAGCTCCTCTTTAGACAATACCCATGAGCCTCCTATTGACCAAAACGGTTGTCCTTTACTATTACTTTTTACTCCAAAAAGATTCGAAGCATCCTTTCTAAAACTACTTGTAAGTGTGTATTTTTGTCTAAACGAATAAGCTCCATTCACATAATACGAAACAAACCTATTGGTAAAACCCGTAATTTGATTGTAATCCGTCAGGAACGCTCCGCCAGCAATACCGTTCAAGGCCGGTACAGTGGCTCCGTATTTGACAGACTGAAATGAAAGAGTTTCTGGATCATACCCAAAAAAAACAGAAGAAATAGAATTCATATTCATCGATCTGATCTCAGCCCCACCGATAGCATTTATTTCATGATCACTGCCAATAGATTGATGAAAATCAGCTTGAAACCTACCTTGATGAGTATTGAAATTACCATGTAACGTGTTGAGATAATCGCCAACGGGCAATCCCCAAGTAACACCATTTTTATCCCAAGAGCTATAGAAGTTTATCTGTTCACGCTGTTGAACAGTACCTATACCCCGCCAAATTTCGTTAGGTTGATACACATTCTGGTAGGAATAAAGGCCGCTTATTTTTAGAGATTTTGCTAATTGATAATTGGCAGCGATATTAGCCATGGATTCCCTAATCGAATTAATCTGATACGATTGATCCATTTCATCCAGTGGTCTATATTTCCAGTCTAATAACCTGCCCCCTGCTACAGTATCTCTAAAAATAGGATTATAAGGTACATCATCGACAATTTTCGAATTCCCATGATCATCAGCCAATTGCAGGTATGGATAATTTTGAACCATCATATTATATCCCATGGGCACATAGCTTTCTTTACTTTTTGATTGCGTGTAAGAAATACTTAGATCCAAGGTCAAATTTTTGATAGGACGGTATTGTGTATTACTCTTAAGTGAAACCCTATTAAAACTTGAGGTGACCAGTGACTGTTTATTATTATCGTACCCGAGGGATATCGATGAATTTAATTTTTCTCCACCTCCTCTCATCTGCAAACTATATTGCTGATTTACCGCTGGTCTGTACATGTACTTTAAATAATCAGATCTGCTATCCACTCCCCTTAATCTATCCAACTCAGCTTTGAGTTCACTCTCGGATATTGAACCTTCCTTTTTTCTCTTTAAAAGTTGTATTACAGGAGACAATGTGTAGCTATAGTTTTCCATACGACTATCCCAAAAACCTTTTTCAAAGAGATATTGCTCTGCATTGATATAATCAGAACTGTTCATCTGTTTTAGCGAATAAAAATCAGGTTTCTGTGAAACAGTTAAATTAGAATTAAAATCCAGTTGAAAGGGCTGATTAAATTTTCCTCTTTTAGTCGTAATTACAATAACACCATTGCCCGATTGTGCACCCCAAATCGAGGAAGCTGCAGCATCTTTTAATACAGTGATATTTTCAATATCGTTGGGATTTATGTTATTGAACATGCCTAATCCAAATTCCGTATACTTACTTGGATAAGGTACCCCATCTACCACAATTAATGGCCATTTTTCCGCACTCATTGTACTCTGTCCCCGCACATTAATATTTAATAATGCTCCCCTACTAGATTGTGTATTTTTAATAGATGATATACTCGGCACCACATCCTCCAGTCTACTCACAAAATCTGTCGACACTTTACGATTGAAAAGCTTATTGTCGACAAACTCAAAACTTCCAGTTGCTCGTTCTTTAGGAATTTTCTGATATCCAGTCGACACCACCTCCACTTCGTCAAGTTTATTATCCTCAGGTATCAATTTTACTACTATCGATACTCCTGAGGTATAATTGATTTCTTGGCTTTTATAGCCGACATAAGTGAATCTTACGAGACCTTTCAGACTCCCGACGGAAAGGCTGAAAGTTCCATCTTTCTTGGTGGAGGTCCTAGCCTTTTCAGCTTCGACTCGGACCGATACACCGTCTAATGGCTTGTTATCGACAGCAGATACAACCGTACCGCGCAGCACATGATTCATAGGCCCATCAGCCCCGCTGTCCTTGCGGGGCGTCTGAGCACTACTCAACATATGAAAGGTCATGAATAAGCACACTGAGAGCACCTTACTGATTACCAGTATGTCTGCTCCTTGTGGCTTGCAAAGCTTCCGGAGATATCCCCAGAGCTTGTTTATATAAAATATATATGTATTCATTGTTGTTAATTTTTGGATAAAGCTTCGCCTTTCACCGTTTCTTGCCGAGGGTTGACCAGGTCGTCAATGTATCCCTCGGAAGACTCGGCGTCCACAGGTAGTGAAACTTTATTTAATTCTTTTCTAATATGAGTTCTTGATTCTTTTCTACTGCAGCTTTAGCTTTTATGATCAGCATCGGCAGTTCTTCCCAGATCAGCTCGACCGACTCACCAGCAGTTGTAAATACTCTTCTGCTGTCTTTCACTACGGAAAGATTCTCGACTTTAACATCTAATTGAAAGTGCATATTCAGATCATTCAAGACCTGCTGTTGATAGGCTTCTATACCTGTACCACTAGGAACAGTAAGTTCATAGTCGAATAGCAGTTTTTTACAGTACTGACAAGTTCGACAGGGGATATATCGGGCCCGATCGTGACCATGAACGATGATCTGCTCACTCGGAAAGTTAGCGGGCAGTCCAAGAGCAAACAGGTAGCACTCATAGATCGCCATATTGACCATTGTAATCCGTATTACATCATTGCGCGCATCGCGTACAACAGTAATAAATGGGCTAATATCTTTTTCCGAAGGAATCAATAAAGAATAATAAGATTCCTTCGCTCTTTTTTCTAAGATAGCCTTAGGCACATAAGGCTGGCGACCTTTAGATCTCATTCGTCTAGCATTTTTCAATGTTCTTGTGGGTAAAAGTGTTACCATAGTAGTTTTTTTGATAACGGGGACACACTTTTCACTCAAATACGAAGACATTTCTTCCTCTCGGGATAGCGCATAGCTTTCCCCTTTGCAAGTTTTTTGCATTATTTTAAGGTTTAAATTGGCTCCCTTACACCCTACCCGATTGGATATAACTTGGGCATTAAGGAAACCTGGTTAAAAAAATAAAGAATGAAAATGCAATTATATAGTCTTCGTCAATTGGTTATTTGTAGTCTCCGCTATTGCATAATTTGGATTAAAGAACAAAACCGACTTTTATAATATTAATGTATTACGATAAAATATTAACGCACATTATTTGCTTTACAAAAGGAAAGATTGTACTTTTAAAGTGTCAAGTTGAAAAGTAGGCCTCCGATCCTCTTTTTGTTGAAGCATCTAATTGTGCACTAATAAAATAAAAGTCGGTAACATAAAACCATTCGGGAATGGTAAGAAGCTGATAATAACCTGTCAAGAGCTCGCATTTTTTAGTATCAGGTATGGTCGTCACACCATGCTTTCTACTATCTGCGCACCTTTTGATTTGGCACTAGTTTCCCCTAACCTATTTGGCAATATGTTTTTTGCAACGCTTATTCTGGCGCGCAGGATACGTTCTTTAAAAGTTTTAAATAGGCGAACCGATAACCGTGATCCTCGATCAAGGTTTTGGTGGTTCTTTTGGTGGTTACTTGTCGTTTCATCATAATTGTTTTTTGGTTATGAAAAACGATGTGCACTCTGGAAGCAAGGGATTAGCTTATTGATTTTAAAAACCAATAGGGTGATCTGTCATGCATCTTGCCCTGGAAACCGCTAAGAAACCAGTCAACAGGCCTACACGAGACCCGTATCTTGAATCCAAGAAGACTGATAGACAGCTCACCCTACTGGTAATATATCATAAAGATAGTATTTCCAGTAGAAAATGGCGAACCGCAGTCCTCTCGTATTCAATTTAGCGGTTTTTGGACGAGAGTAACATCGTGTTAGTAGAAGAAAAACCCCTACCCTACATGTCGCTTTTAATTTTACTAAAACAAAGATAGTTAAATAAATACAAAATATATAAATATTTTCAATAAATAAATATGCCCAAAGATATAATTGAAGAATATGTAAAAATATTAAACGCATATATGTCAAAATTTGGCTTATATAGTATTGATATAACTAGACTTCTTAATTCTACGAAAGACATACTGACTGAATTAGGCAATGCTAAAAATGGACCAACTCTTAGAAAATTAGAAGCAATCTCTAATTTATTTGGTCTAAAACATTATCAATTTGATGATCCAAATTTTCCACTACCCGACTACGACAGCTTACCTGAAAGGACAAAGGAAAAAATTAAGTGGAGAAAAGAAATAGGTCCTCCTGACAAGACAGAATACAATAAAATTGATCTTAAACAAATAACATTTGATGAATTAACAAAGTTCGCTGATGTTGAAAAATTCCTTCCATCAGATTTATTTAATGGTTTATCTGAAGAACTAAGAGAAAAATTAGGTTCTGCAAGTCGCATTACAGGCTTATTTTCGGATGAACTTAAAAGTAATGTTCAAAAAACAGGTAAAACAACTGACAAAAAAGGTAAAGGGAGAAAAGAAGAGTACTATAAAGTAATTTCATTAGAAATGAGTAACAAGGAATCTAAATAAAAAATTATAAGTGTCGACCTTTTTAATATTCTGAACCAACAATTTCTAACCATGAGTCAAGAAAAAATATTCATAGCAAAAAGTAAAATGTTTAGACTTCATTTTCAGCTTGCTGAGGAGGAAATTGATCTGTTATTGTTGGATAAACAGCTAATGTATAAAGGAGTTGAATCAAATAGTACTAAGGTGACTGTTGAACTGATGGAAGCATACCCATTAATATACGGGTTAAATTTTGACCAGTTTTCAGAAGATAACGTCGCATTTCCTTTAAAGATTAATTTACCAAGCTCAATAAAAAAATTGTTAGATGATAGACCATTTACTGCTGCGGATAATGTTGGAAAGGACGGCTTTATTCATCAGGACAGCTACATAATTCTTGCCCTCAAACATCTAGATGTGGGAAGTATGTTTACAGAATCTGATCTCATTAGATGCCTCCCCGCTCCACTAAATCACGGAATGACAATTAACTGGTATACTGGGATGATAAAGGGTGCATTTAAAAAATTAAGGAAAATAAAAATACACAAAAATGCGAAGGGTGAAGAGATTAGCGAAGCGCTCCACCTGGTCCACAAACCTATGGACGAAAGCCGAATAGCAAAGGCTAAGAAAAGAATAGGGATAGTTTAATGGGTATGAGCAAGGACACCAATGAAATCATTTTAGACATATTGAAATCTGTGCTCGATTGGAATTGTGAAATGTTCGATAAGGAAGGTACGGTTGCGTAAGGAAATAAATCTGTAAGCAAGATAATTGAATAGGATATGGAAGTAAAAAATACTATTCCACATTGGGACTTTAGAAATAATAAGAAATGATATACACAGTCATAACAGAAAATGATGTATCCCAGTGGAAAGATAGCACGGGTAAGGAATATCATTTCCCTAAGCGTTACTTAAACCATGTAGAAAAAGGAACAAAAGTAGTTTATTACAAGGGAGAAAACAAAGATAAATCTTTTACCTCAAAAAGATTGTCTGATCTTCCTCATTACTTTGGTATTGGAGAAATAGGCAATGTATACAATGACCCGGAGTCAACGAAAAATGATTACTATGCCGAAATCATTAATTTTCGTCCCTTCTCTTATCCTGTTATTTTTAAACAAGATGGTAGTTATATCGAAGTAATACCAGAAGCTAAAAAGAAAAACTACTGGCGAAATGGCGTGCGAGTAATAGATAAAGAAACCTTTGACAAAATTATTTCTTTATCACACTTAGATGGTCATAATACAACAAATGATAGTGAGCAAGGTGAAGAAAATGCTTTGACCAGCATGGAAGGAAAAAGCAAACTCATATTATCAACGAAATATGAAAGAGATAAAAAACTTAGGGATAAAGCAATCGAAATACATGGTCTGACATGTATGGCATGTAATTTCAATTTTAAAGAAAGCTATGGCGACTGGGGAGCAGGATTTATACATGTCCATCACACAAAACCATTATCCAATGGCCAAGGAGAGCGAGAAGTCGATCCTGTTAAAGACATGATCGTCCTCTGCCCTAATTGTCACTCTATGGTACACAGAAGAAAGAATGAGACTTTGAGTGTAGAGAAACTTAAAGGGCTAATAAAGAGAAATAAACTCAAAAAAAAATCAACTTATGAAGCTATTCAATTTACAAAAAAAACAGATAGAGAAATTAATTAACATCATCGGTTCAGATTATGACTATGAGATTGTTCCTTTACTTAAAACGACTAATTCTAAGCCTCTTCAATGTTTCTCTAATGTAGAAAATAAAGTGGCTCTTTGTGGAGGAGCTATATATTATGGATGGTCAGTACATTTTGGAAGTTATATTATCGAGGCAGAACGTCATGCGGTCTGGCAAGATGAAGATGAAAACCTATTTTGCATAACTCCCCATCCAAGTAATAAAACCGAAGTAATATTTATTCCTGACAATAGAAAAGTTGAATTTTCCGATCAAATTGACAATGTTAGACTTAATAATTCGGGACTAAAAATTGTAGATGACTGGATAAATATTTGTGAAAATATTAACTTATTATACAATCGATTTACCAAAAGAGTGGACGATGAACAGGTAATTGTGCCAACAGAAGTAGGAAAAGTTATCAATATAATGGAAAATTATAGAAGTTTACTGTATAATTTAATAAAACAGAAAGAATCTGACAAAGTGAAATGCTTCTGTGAAAAGGGCATTAACGATAAAAGAAAATATTTCGATTGTCATTCAAAAAAAATAAAAGAAGATTTTAAAACCTATTTAGATGAATTAGAAAATCTGGCCAAAATTTAAGGCAATGATTGTCGAAACTTAAACATTATTGTTATGTGAATAATACTAAACCGCTATTAAAAATATACTATTTGATATTTAAAAGAAATACGTATAATTTTAGTTTGGAAACGTGAAACGTGCTATTAAACACTATATTATAAACAACTTATTTAAACAAAAATTGATGGAAAGCAAAATTATTAATTTTCATATTTATAGATATCATTTAAATCCAATTGAAAGTAATACTCTCCAATTAAGTCTCTTTGATGGAGTCAAAATTTCTAAACAGGATCTAAAAAAAAAGAAAAATGAATTTTTCAATAATATTATTATTGAAAAATTAAGTACAGGGACACCATCTAATCCCATGACGTTAGTACATCATGAACAAGATTATTTCTTATTGAAAATTGCAAATCCTAAAAAAAAGACTGTAATAAAAGATTTCAAAGAAAATATATATGAACATGAACCATATGTTTATTTAATTGTTAACAATGATAGAACTGTTCAAAAAATAGCAATAAGCGAAAATATAGAATCATTCTCATCTGTGGACGCTACTAAAAATATGTTAGCTAAGGTGATAAATAGAGAATTGAAACCATATGGACTGAACTTAGAAATTGAAAAAATATTTGACATAAAAGATTTTTGGGCTTATGTTAAAGATCATAAAAATGAGATAAAAAGGATAGAATTTGAATTTATAAAGCCAAATTTAGCTAGTATTTCAAAGACAATTCCAATTGCATTTAAAAATCTTCAGGAACAAACAAATGCACATAAAGCTAAAGTTGCCATTGAAGCGCCAGAGCACGGCTATCTTGAGAAAATAAATAAATCTAACAAAGAAATCTCTGGTATGGTAGAATATTCCTCCGAGGGAGGTGGCAATATAAAAATAAAAGTTAAAGGACTCAATAAGCAACTAAATACTGCTGAAAAACCCGTAATTTTGCAAATAAAGGAAATAGACTTAGAAGGGGCCGCTGAACATGTTCTTAAAGTCTATAAAGAAATAGTTGACTAGGTGCGTATTTTAAAAAACATATTTATGTATTTTGCTATCTCGTTCATAATTATGATCGGGAGTGATATTATTGGCTCTGATTTTCTTATTTTTTTTTTACAAAAAGATCTTTTAGTAATTCTTATCAGTCTTTTCGGTCTAAATATTGCGGTTCTCTCAATATTGATATCTAAACTGAGTGATTCAAAAAAAGAAAAGCCTGAACTTGATATTAACGATACAACTTATGAAATGAAATATTCTTTGATAGAATTTTTCGTACTGATTTGTGTTGCATTCTTTTCCTTAATTTTAATTGACAGCGAAAAATTAGTATTTGAATACAAAGCAATCACTTTTTCATCATTACTTTTATCAACCTTAATTTATTCATTAATCATAATCTGGGATACTGGTAATGGCATTTTTATTCTTGTGCAGGAAGAAAACAAAGCTAATAAAGATTAATTTTTATTGCATTCAGTATAGATTTTGAAGGCTATTGGAAAGTTATATGATCTCGGTGTCAAAGAGAGTGTAAGTTAAAATCTGTCAGCGGAATTATTAAATAAAAATTATTAAATTCAATTATTCAAAAAACATGGTGATTAATGATAAATACCCTTTGATTTTTCATTCGTATTTTTTTCAAAGATATTCAAGAAGGCTTTTGTAAGTACCTCATTTTCCTACAGCTAGGATTGGACTTTATTCATTATAAACAATGCCAAAACGGTTCGGTAGAATCTCTTGCTATCTATATATCGTAGCCGTCAGAATGGACCTCAAAAAAGATCTGATAGGCATTTACAGCATTCAAAATGAAGGTACAAAGTTCTGGTTAAATGTGCTGAAAAATCTCAAACAGGGTAGTTTTGAGGATATTTCACACTGCGTATTGATGGCCTGAAAAGATTTCCAGAAGCAATAGAGGCGATCTTTCTAAAAACCACGTTATGTATTTTCAATCAGAAGATAGAAACTTTTAAAGAGATAAAAATTATACAATTCGTGGCAAACTCCCTTAAAAATCAAATTGAAATTTATACAAAACTAAAAGAAATTACTATTTACATACTAATCATATTTCTTTCTTGTAATAACTTCTAAATCAATTTAAGCTATACTATGATTAGGTAGTTAAATTTACTATAATGCAGTAGCATATGGATGTATGCTACTGCATTATAGTAAATTTTATTCAAACTTCACTTTAGGTAATCCATTAACAATATCAACGGTTTGAACGGATACATTGATAACGCTCAAAAGTAAATCTAAAATATATCTTGGCTGGTTGTGTTCAATTGCCCAATCGTTTGGGTTATTGGAAATACCAGATTCTTTATGCTTAGTGATTTGATAACGTTCTAAGATCCATTCGATCGCTGATTTACCGTTTACTATATAACCGTATGCTTTTTCAGGAATGTTTGTTAGCACAATATCAGAATTATAAATGATCGTATCTTTTTGAAGTTTGTTAATAAACTTCATTTTTTCTACGAGGTAATTCGAACCATTATCACCAGATACTAAAACATCAGGATGTGGTGCAACTGATTCGTAATTAACGTGTAAATCTGATAATGCACGACCCGCTTTAGAGAATGCCCAAAAATCTTTCACCACTTCTAACAAAGGTAAACGAGGTAACATTTTCCTTAGATCGTTAGCAAAGTTTTCTCTGTAGTCTGTAGAATGTAAGAACCCGTATACATAAAAGAAAATATCCTCTTTAGTTACATTTTTACCGTATTGTTTTTTAGCTCTCTCATAAATAAAATCTGAAATAGCATCTTTACGAATATATTCTTCGGTATTATCTTCATCAAACAAACCTTTTTGAACTGACTTATTTTCTTCGTAGAAATATAGTGGAAAAATTTGACCATTAAATTGAACTTGTAAATCTGTTACTAAATTAGACATAATTACAGAAAAATCTTTTGAGGCACCATTCCCAGTAATACATATTTGATAATTCTTTAGTTCACTGTGTGGAAAAATAATTGAACTTAAACCAGGACTTTCAATAAAAGGTCTGTCAAAATATAAATTCTGTTTTGTAAATGGACGATATAATCCAACTCTAAATTGATCTAACTTAAAACTATGAACCAAACCTTTTTCAGCATCTTTTCTTAATGCTCTAGTCCAACTAATTTTTGTAGGACTAGAGTAAATAAAACTTTCAATATTTGACTCTAAAACAATAGATTTCCGTTTAAAATATTCAGAACTCTGTTCATTATAAAAGTCAATCATTCTTTTCATATTTACAGTAACAGTATTCTTAGAAAAATTATTTACCCAAGAATCTCTATTTGTTGCAACGCCAATAATGTATGTATTAAACATTGATTGACTTTTAAAATCAAACTTCTTTTTAGGAGCTAAAGGAATGTAGTTATCAAAATTATTATTACGCAAACTTAACCAATCCCCATGTTCATTTGGTTTTAATATTGTTAACTCCAAATCTGGATTTAAGAAAGTTTTAGTATTAGAAATTATCTTTAACTTTTCTTCACGCGTTAAATAATCACCAATATCATGGTAATGAATGGTTGCTTTTGCATTTTTAGATTCAGGATTCTTCACTAAAATTGTAATAGCAATTTGAGTACGAGCACCCGAACCAAATATTTTCCCTCCTTCTTTACGGCTCAATTCCCCAGATGTTCTTTGATTTCCTCTTAAATTAAAAACATAAATACTATCAAATTCTTTTTCAATAGATTTACGGAAACCATCTGTTGAATTCCCATCTAACCAAGCCCCATTTGACACAAATGAAATAATACCACCATTTTCAGGATCTAAACGGTCTGTAGACCATCTAAATGCTTTAATATACGCATCATATAATGATTTGTTTAAACCTGCATTAGAAGCTTTGGCATAAGTTTTAGCAATGTCGCTATCTAATTTCGGGTAATTTTGATTTTGTGCATTATCATTTGCTGATTTTTGCCCAATAGAATACGGTGGATTTCCAATAATAATGCGAACAGGTACTTTTTGTTGATTCTGTACACGTTTTGAGTTTTTAGGAAACATTTCATCAAATAGATGTTCACCGTCTTTAGTTTCTCCTAATTGGAACGTATCCGTTAGGCAAATCCCATCAAAAGGATGATAGACTTCTTTACCAATACCATCGTTAGGGTCTGGAGTAAGGTCGTGGAATACGTTTTCTATATTTATACTAGCAATGTAATAAGCTAATAACACAATTTCATTGGCGTGTATTTCTTTTTTGTATTTACGCTCTAAATCTTCAGGGCGAATAACTCCTGATTGCATTAAACGGGTAATGAATGTACCTGTACCCGTAAAAGGGTCTAAGACATGGACGTTTTCATCTGAAATATTACGATTAAATTCTTTCTTTAAAACATCAGCTATGGAATGAATAATAAAATCAACTACCTCTATAGGTGTGTAAACAATCCCTAACTGCTCTACCATTTTTGGAAAAGCTGTTTTAAAAAATTTATCATATAACTCTAAAATGATTTTCTGTTTACCCTCTGCATTATCAATCCCTGAAGCTCGCATTTTTACGGATTCGTAAAAGCTTTCCAAAGTCGCTACATCTTCCTCAATAGTCTCTTCTTCTAACAAGTTGAGCATTTTCTGCATCGATTGACTCATTGGATTATTTTGCACAAAAGAATAGCCTTCGAATAAAGCCTCAAAAACAGGTTTGGTAATGATGTGTTGTGATAACATATCAATTGCTTCATCTTTACCCACTGAAGGATTTATACTTTTGCGAAGTCCTCCTAAGAAACGTTCAAATTCTTTTTCGTGTTTAGGCGAATTTTTAATTAGCTCAATAATTCTTTCTCTTTGACGCTTTGCAATTTCACCAACCGATTGTGCCCATTGTTCCCAATATCTACGGTTACCTACTTTATTAACCATACGTGCAAAAACAGCTGATTGTAGTTCTTCAAATTGAATTTTTAATTGCTCTTCAACTACCTCACAAGAACCACCATCGTAAGAAACTTTTTCAAATGGATTTCCATCTTCATCAAATCCATAAGGAGTTCCACCAACTAATATATTAGTTGGTTTTTTCTTATTTAATTCGATTTTATTAACTGTAGCATTAAAACGATCATCATGTGCCCGAAGTGCATTGAGAACCGTCCATACAACTTTGAAACGTTCATTATCATTGAGAGCATCTTCAGCACTTATCGTAGAAGGAACCACAACTGGGATAATAATATAGCCGTATTGCTTACCTTCAGATAATCTCATAACTCGTCCTACTGATTGAACTACATCAACTTGACTATTTCTTGCAGACAAGAACATAACAGCATCTAATGAAGGTACATCGACCCCTTCACTAAGGCATCTAACATTTGTCAATACACGACATTCACCTTCTTCAGTTTCATCTTTAATCCACGACATTAATGTTTCTCTTTCAGTAGCGGACATAGAACCATCGATATGTTTAGATGAAACAGAAACAGTATTTACTCTTTCTGAAGTAGGAAGATTTTCTATATAAGTTTCTGAAACAGCATTAAGTGATTCAGTAATAGTTTGTGAATTAATTATAGTAGAACAAAATGCCACAGCACGACGCATAGGATTAGGGTCTGTTGCTTTAATTAAACCTTCGTCACCTAAAACTTGCTTTGATAGAGCATTGATACATCCTATTAATTTAGCCATATCATCGACTCTAATCTCACTTTCGCCATTCGTAATCATATCCTGAATCACAGGAGGTACATCGTTCTCTGAAAGTGTAAGAATAAGAACCTTATAATCTGTTAATAGTTTTTTTTCGACCGCCTCCCCAAATCCTATACGATAAATTTCCTCTCCAAATATATTTGGATCATCCATCGACCAAAGTGTAGCTTCGGCTTGTGCTGCTTTGCTTTTTGTTTCGTTATCATATAAACGAGGAGTAGCTGTCATGTATAATCTTTTCTTAGATTTTAAGAAATCATTATCATGTACCTTAGTAAATGCAGATTCGTCCTCAGAAGATAATTTTGCTCCTGTAGTCCGGTGCGCTTCATCACAAATAATTAAATCAAAATTAGCATATTCTGGATAAACCTCTGCTAATTCTATTTGTGCCTTTGAAATAACGCCAATGGATTGATAAGTAGAAAAAACCACAGTCATCCCATTATTAGAATGAGTTTTTAGTCTTTTAAATTGTTCAACAATATTTGGCACATTAGTAGAAGCTGGCAATGCTAAATCTAAAACAGAAGTAGTATCAATGTCATCTACTTGTTTTTTCTTTTTGGTAATTTCAGGATCTGAACAAATACAAATTGCATTTATTGGTTCATTGGCATCTGAACTCCATTCATTAAGTGTTTGGCCTAATAAAGCAATGGATGGCACTAAAAATAATATAAACCCTTTGCCTTTAGTTTCATTTTCGGCTATTCGAAGTGAAGTAAATGTCTTTCCCGTTCCACAAGCCATAATAAGTTTACCTCTATCATTTTTTAAAAAATGAATATTAGTATTATCACGAGCAATAATTTGATGTTGTCTTAATTCTTTTTTCTTCGCTCTAGCGAGAACTCCAGTAATATTATTATCTAATTTCTCCCAATCAACTGGAGCATTAGTAAGATCATGAATATTAATTCTAACAACAGGTGGGCGTTGATTCTTTAAAGAATCTGTTGCGGTGGAGGTCCAATTATTTGAAGTTGAAATCCACAAACATTGGGAAAAATGAGTTGTTTTTAAATCTTCATTTTTAAAATATCTACTAGATGTAGATAAGAAAGTATCAACTGATTTTTTATCAATTATTGTATTTTCAGCATAACATTTACACTGAATAGCCCAATAATCCCCGTCATTGGTTAAAGCGACTAAATCAATACCAGTGTCGTTGCCTCCTAAATCAGATTTTGAAGGAAATTCATTCCACATCCAAACTTTTTTAAACTGATAAGCATATTTAGGATCAGTTAGCAAATATGCTTTCATCAAGCGCTCGAAACGCTCACCCTTATCTTTTTGCGAAAATGAAATTTCCCTATATTTATCTAATATTTTTAAGAAAGCTTTTGACATATTTAAATACAATTTGGCCTAAATATAACAAAAGAAATTAGTACCTCATTCAAAGGATTACACATTGCTATATATGAATACATTAACTTTTACGACTACTTGTGTTTGATAACGGAGAAAGTAAAATTAACTACTTAATTTTAAACTAGTCCGTATTATAGTTTTCAATTATGGATTTTAAAACACTCTCACTATAAATGGAAATTTCATTTTGATCTCCAATAAATCCTTCTTGATTTGCTTGTTTCAAATAAAGTCTAGCCTCTTCATAATAAGGAATTGCGACTCGTCGCACAAATTCTACAAAGCCTCTAACATCTGCGACCTTTGAATATGGTCTAAACATAGGATCATGAATTTCACCTATATCTACGAAAGAAAGAATTTCAGCAACCCTATTAGGACTATTTATAAAATCCTTTAATGATAGATCACCACGTCCCATTTTCTCTTCATGTGTATAGCAATGGCCTCCGTTAATATAATTTGGAGAATGGGGAGCATGATGAACAATTCTAAATTCATGATGAATATAAATATCATTTTCATTTCTAATTCTATAAAATTCGACATACCCTTCTTCAGGGTCGTTTATAATACCACCACAACAATCACAAATAAAATTTTTTAAAGGTTTTAACATACTATTTAAATAAGAAAGATTAATTTATTAGAAGTAAATATAGAAATTCATATACTTCTAATTTACGGCAAACCGTAAATAAAGAAGATCTTCACCAAGATTCTCTTTATTAGAATAAAAAATATGTCACATAATAATTATTTTCTATTTTTAAGAAATTAATTAGCGATACTTGTACAAGCTATAAAATAAAGAAGTAAATTATGACTATAAAAGATGCTATACTTAAAAGTTTAGAAGATATTAAAATACTCTCAAATCATAGTGTTGTTACACAGCATATCATCGATAATTCGTACTACGATTTCAGTAATGCATTAACCCCTAAAGATACTGTTTCAGCGCAATTAGGTGATTTTATAAGAAAAGGAGATAGTCGTGTTCAAAGGATCATGCAAAAAGGGGCAACATATTCTTATTATCTCACCAAGTACGAATCTTTAATTAAAAATGATCAGTTAGAGGAATCAGGTATTACGGGTAAAACTACTGAACCAAAGTCTTACACTGAACGCAGTCTTCACAAATTATTGGCTAGCTATTTGAAATCAACTGGCATTAATTCAAAAACTATATTTCACGAAAAATCAAACACTAAAGATAGTAATCAAGTTTGGACTCACCCGGATATGGTTGGAATTGACTTTCTAAAACTAAAAAGTTCATACAGCCAAAACTTTTTGAAGTTAGTAAATAAAGGTGACACATTTAAGTTGCAATCATTTGAACTAAAACGGGTTATTAATACTGACAACGAATTAAAACAAGCGTACTTTCAAGCAGTTTCAAATTCTAGTTGGGCAAATTACGGATACTTAGTAGCTTTAAAATTTGAAGACCGATTGAAAGATGAAATGTACCGCTTAAACCAGTCTTTTGGTATTGGAATAATTGAATTAGATTCAAACCCTTATCTAAGTAAAATTATTTATCCTGCTCGTTTCAAAGAAATTGACTTCAATACACTAGATAAACTCTGCGTAATGAATCCTGAATTTGGTAAATTCATCGAGCACGTAGACAAATTAATCTCTGTAGATGAACGATACTATAATGCAAGTGAAAAAGAATTTGACAACTACTGCGATACTGTATTTGAAAATGATACAGAGTTAGAGGAATATTGTAAGGATAACAACATACCTCACATTCAAGATGGTTTATAGTTTTTATTCACTTAAATAATAACGATGCCATTTTCTGGCACATACATTTTCTATCACAGTGAGATTCACATCTTATTGATTATTATCTTTATGAAAGAATATTTTGACAAGAATCCTGACAACATTTTAATCCATTTCACAGATAAAATGGATAACATTAAAGATATTTTATCTTCACAATCACTAAATCTTAGTTATTGCAAAGAAGATTTTATGATATCAGATGATTTTGTTGTATCTAAAGCTGTGCACCCAATGGTTTGTTTTAGTGAACAAAATCTAGAAAATCTTGCAAATAAGAAAATCACTTATGGTAAATTTGGGATTGCATTTAATTCCGATTGGATTTTAAAAAATAAAATCCAGCCGGTCCTTTATATAGAAAAAAATTCACCAGTAGCACAAGCATTAGGGGCACTATTGAAATATCGAAGAAGTTTAGAAAAATCAACTGTACGGCAGGATATTATGATTTTAAAATGTTTCACAAAGAACACAATTGGATATAATAGTCATTTTAAAATAAAAAACTTTCTATTTAAAGATGAGAATGAATGGAGATATATTCCTTCAAAAAAACAAATTGGCGGAGGCTTTATATCTGAAAATATTTCAACTTACAATCGAATGAAACTAAAATACAACCAACATATCAAAAAATATCCTTTGATGTTTGATTTAGTTTTAGATGTGCATAGCGTTTTTGTAAGCTCAATTATCGAATGTGAATATTTAAAAAACAAATATCCATCTATATCTGATAAGTTTAAAACCTCCATTTGGGAGGTTTAAAGCCAATATTACAAACCTATGTTTAATTCATAAGTTTCAGTGTTTAAAATGCTACTTCTAAAATAGTATCTATAATGGTATGTTCTTTAAATTCTCATAACGATTGAAAACTTCGTTACTGACATAAAGATATTCTTTGCGCCAATTAACAATTTTATCTTCAATTAAACCTACTTTACACTTCTTTAGTAGGTTCTCTTTTAGCACTGAGAGCTTCATCAATGATCGCATTGCGACCTCTTCTTTAGTTGTTTCCCTGCATTTAATTGCATGCACTTTCTCGATTAATTTATTTAAGTTCATAATATGTCTTTATTCATAAATATCTCTTTTTGCTGTTTATTTTCACAAAAGAGGCGATTTTACATAAAAATGACATTTTTCATATTTTGCTAGCAGTAATCAAAAAAGTGATTACAATTTGATGGAGTAAATTTAATTCTGCTAGCAGAATTAAGATTTTACTCTTTAATTGGATCTATTTTACTAGTGTTTTTGCCCCTATAAAACTACTGATTAGTAACCGATTTCACATTTAAAAGTTTTTTTAACTAAATTGTAAAAAACAAATCAATTATGGAAAAATTTATCCCCGGGTTCAACGAGCTAACAAATGCAACTATTAGCACTATTATAGCTAATTATATTGTAAAATATTTAAAAAAAATCCCATACAAAAAGCTTTTATTAAAACTAAAACAGTGTTTATCAACGAATAATTATAACCTAAGAGATTTAAAAATCCAATCAAAACCATTACCAGCAAGTTTTATGAAATCATTTAATGAAATGGCATATCTAGCATTGACTGGTGCATTATTTGTAGCAATTGGTATTGGCGTAATCATTCTACATTTAGGCATAGGAGCTGAGAAAAACATTTACTTAACTACAATACTAGCAGCTTCTATACCAATGGCGGTATACATTCCTAGAAAAATGCTATTAAACGATAATTTCTAAAATTACAATCATTTTTTGACCATAGTGGGAATATATAGTACCTTTAAGCTACGATGCTGCAAGTAACCTGTACTATAATTGAACATAATAATAAAGTGTTGATCTGTCAACGTTCTGCGGCGATGAAGCTTCCCAAGAAATGGGAATTTCCGGGTGGTAAGATAGAACAAGATGAGTCACCAGAAGATTGTCTACAAAGGGAAATTAAAGAAGAACTGGGTATGATCATTACCATCGACCGTGCGCTGAAGCCTGTAGAGTATCAATACCCAGATTTCTCCATATGGCTCTATCCTTTTATTTGCAAATGGGAATCTGGCAAAGTGCTTCCCACAGAACATAGGCTAGCGATATGGGTAGATGCATCTGAATTATTAAATTACGACTGGGCGGAAACTGATTTGCCGATAGTACGTGAATATTTGAACTTATGACTTTTGGAATATACGAATCGCTGATAACACAATCTTTAGCAAATAAATTGAAGGAATTGCCTGAAAAGGAATTCACTAAGCTAATGTCGATAATTTGGAAATAATTCCCACGTCCTTAAATCTTTATTTGTCATTTTGTTCAAAAAATGATTTCGCCATATTTCGTATTAAATCTCTATTTTCCTGAGAATTATCGATTGCACTTCGAATATGGGATTCGGGGCCATATATATCTTCATAAATTGTTGTTTTTTTGAATTTAGCATAATCCCCCTTCATCATTAATAACATGAGCAAAGTATATAAATCATTATTCTCTTTTTTATCTAATTGAGCCAATACAATAGGAATACCTTCTCTGAAATTCAGGGATTCCAACATAAGTAAAGAATTAGTTCCTATAAATCCATCCTTACTTATAACATTGCGCAAAAGATGAAATATGGTATCTCTATGCTGCTTTAAAGCATTCAATTGCCTATCGCTCCATACAAATTCCCTATACTTTCTATAAAAAGTGCCATATAATTGTGGTTCATCTTCCTTTGTTACTATTCTTCCACTACAATTTTGATTGTACCATTCATAGTTAATCATACAATATGTAAATAACTCAGATGGACTTAGACTCTGGAAATTAGGTTCGGCAATAATTGTATTCATACCACCCCAATGAGGCATTGGATAAAAATATAAAATACTGTCTTTTTCTTCTTTGGGAATATTGACGCTATTTATCATGCTCAAGATTTTCATTAAATGAATATCAGGAACATTTGACTTGGTCCACTGCTTTATCCAGACTATATCCTTTTCTACCCTTCTTTCAAGACTATCATCTGATGTTTGCGCTTGGGAATAACCAATGGACAGGATAGCGAATAATATAAGAATAGCGATATGGAGCAGGCATTTATTTGAAAGATATTTAACCCTCATTCTAACACGGTTTAATACCTTGAAGGTAATCAAAAATATTCATTTTTATGTATGTTTCAAATATTTGATTATCCCTCTAAACACCTTATTTATATGTAGATCTGAATTTAAATACACTTTCAGCAGATACATAATCAATCACATAACTTAAGCTCAAATTATGAATTTTGTACAACAAGAAAGTTCAATCTTACTCATATTGAACACAATAACTATTAAAGTCACCACCAGTTGTATTATACTGAACTTTCTTCCCTAGCTTTTTCCTTAATGTAACCTAATCCACTTTAATTGAAATGACCTTGATAAAAGGCACCATTTTTATCTATGCCCTCAAATAATGAAGCATAATTTCTATTAACTTTACGACTATAAGCAAATAATAGATGCCCAAAATTGAAATTATTACTATAATCAATGCACCAATAGCGTTGTGTTTTGATCTTGCCAGAAGTATTGATTTACATACTATTTCAACTTCAAAAACAAATGAAAAGGCTATTGGTGGTAGAATACAAGGATTAATAGAGCTACATGAATATGTTACTTGGCAAGCCACACATTTTGGTATTAGACAGATTCTAACTTCAAAAATAACAGCTTTTGAAAGACCTTATTACTTTGTCGATGAGCAAATAAGTGGTGCATTCAAATCGCTATACCACGAACATGTATTTGAACAGGATGGTGAAAAAGTAATCATGAAAGATATCTTTACATTTCAATCGCCTATGGGGATATTTGGAAGATTATTTAACAAACTTATTCTAACAGCATATCTTCGCAAATTTCTCATGACGAGAAATAGTATGATTAAAGAATTCGCTGAAACGGACAAATGGAAAAGACTGATTTAATTATTGCACAAAAGACGAAGATGCATGTTTACATGCTACCAACAAAGACGATGTCATTTCATTAATAAAACCTTATGATGGAGAACTAAGTCGTTATCAAGTTTTATGAGTAAAAGATCTCAAGCTGACCGATCTCGTTACAGTCTAATTTGCTTTGCAGCACTTCGGTCTGGTTGTCAATTTTTTTCTTGGTCTCAACCAGCCTGCCGACATGGTCGTCAGGATTGTCGTCACTACTGTCGATCCATTGATCCGGTGTTGGCACTTATCGATGTAATCACGGCGTCGTAACTATCTATAAAGAAACTACAATTATATTTTTACTTTTTAAGAAAACCGATTATGTTATTTTAAACTAAATGGTATTGTTGGGAAATCCATTAATTTGTCATTTAATAAAGCGAGCGATCAAATAAAATTTTGAACGCTCACTTTTACTTATGGTTTTTATATTTAAAACATTCCAGCTTATTCGACAGAAGTCAGTCTATAATTTTTTTTACAGAACTAAAAACAAATTCTCTATTCTGTAATAAAACCAGAAGTCCAATGATCATCATTTAATATATATTCATCTATCTCAAAGCCATCTAAATGATCTTTAAATCCAGTTAATTTTGATGCTCTTTCTAATGCGTCTTCCGCTAATGACCTTGAGCTGTAAGTTCCTATTAGCTTGAAACTTTCTCCACCATCTAGATTTTCATCTAGATGTGTATGCCACAATAAATAAACTTTCTCCATATTTAATTATTTCTATTTTCTGCTTTCTTAATTTCACTATACTCTGTACCTAATGTGCCGGTAGCCGTTGCACTTCCTAGATATGAAAGTGCATTACCAACATATCTAGTTCCTGTAACTATCACTTCTTTTAGTAAGTTTACAGCCGCAACTCCCACTGGCACTGCTGGTAGCATAGAGCTTGCCTGTATTGGTGTAATTAGTTGTGCATTTCGTCCTGTTGTATCAGCCGCCATCCCTGTCGGATCGATCATCAAGATAGGATTGTTCATCCCTTAGTTATAGGGTGAAACATGTTCAAACTCTTCTGCCAACGGATCCACAACATTCCATCTACCGATCTCCGCATCATAGAATCTAGCTCCATAATCATACTGACCTCCAAGCTCGCCCTGGATCCCTGCATTATTGTCCTTCCATTAAATTCTTTATAAATTTTTTTTCCTTTCTTTATCGTTTATAATTTCACTAAGGAACTCTTCCCATTGACCGTCTTCATTATCTAGATACTCGAAAGGAGAAATATTAAATCTAAAATTAGATAAAATGTAGGAATATTTAACAAGTGCTTCATTGCCAATCACAAAAATAAACTCATTAACATCTTTATCAATCTTCCTTAATATTACGTGATGAGAATCAGTAATTAATATGATCTCTTCCGCATAAAGAAAATAAAGTTTATTATCTTTTACCAGTAAAGCAGATAGATCATTATTGATATATTTATACCATCCTATAATTTTGGGATTTGAAATGTCCTCTACTTCATTTTTTGTGTGGTAGTCAAAATAATTTTTAGCAAAATCAAAGTTTCTTAATAACATATATAAATTTTTAAAGTCCTAAATCTTTGCCTCCAGTTCTTACAGCACTATTTATAATATCATCCCAAGATTTACGTATCAGTAAAATCACCCTGGACGATGGAAAAGGAGGAAAATCTGTGAAACGATATGTTTATGGACCTCTAGAATCTGGAACAGGTAATGTTAAGTTAAACGCTGGACATCCGAATACCTATTAAAGCTTGGTCTGATATTTAAATAGAAACTATTATTATAAACAGCTCCTCCAGATACTGTACCTCCTTGCAACAACGAGAAAGTAGCTTCTGGTGTATACTCACTTTCTCTGAAAATCTTGTAAGAAAACTTAAGAAAGTTGCCAAAATCATCGCTGATATCTGTCAACATCCAAGAACTTGGAACAATTGGAGACGATCCTTCATTTAATTTCTCTTCGTAACGTATTCCTGCCCCTAAGCTTTTACTAAATCTGTACTGCTTCCCATGACCGTCATTTATTTCGAAGTAATCAATATTTGAACTTCCAGTGATTCTTTTAAAAGATACCTCTTGGTTATCAAGTGTTAGCCATCGTAATTTATTATTGATCCTGTCGTCGATAATAAAACTGCCGCCCCCTCTGGGACTAATGTAATTGAAGATATCATATTCTCCATCCAGATAGACGCCGGAATTAGGTAAGTCTGGATCACTTCCAGCACCATTGCTAATAAACTGACTTAAAAACTCATCCCGTGCTGAATTTGAAGTAAAAGTTGGTAAACTTTCACTTGATTGTGGTTTGCTGTAGAACTCATCAGGACGTCCGTATATTGTTCTTGACACTCTGTATCCAGGATCAAGTACCCAGCCTACACCGACATCTCCACTAGATTGTCCATATTTGATTCCTGATGCATGGTATTTCAATTCAATGGGGATAACTAGATCTCCAATCTTAATTTCATATAATGGTATTCGGATATTGGGCAATCCGTTAGTTAATGAAATGGGATAAGTAAGGTATTTTTCATACTCACGAGCTGCCGGAAACGCTGGTATCACTTGACCACACAAAAACTTTACTGAAATCAAATTAAAAAGCGTCAACAAAACTGTCAATCGATACAATTTACTTTTGTACTTTTCCATAATGGCTATAAAATCAATTCAAATAGGTTTAAAATGAGAATGGACTGTATTATAAATTGTCATTCACTCCAGGTTGACTCGTTGGTTATTTAAATAATAGTAACTGGGAAATCAGTGAAATGAACTTCAATTCCTTTTTATCTTTTTTCAAAAATGAAAATTATAATCTGCTTTCTAGGTTAAAATATTATGTTGCGAATATCATAATAAATTTTGAAAAGTAAACTCAAAAATATAATCTTTTTGATGCTCTTGATATATGAAATGACTGGGCGACATCTTCTTATAAAAAACCTGAGATTCAGTATACTATTAATCATTTCGAAAAATACGTTTGAAGAATTGAGAAATTTCATAACAAATTCAACAAATAAATTGAGTAAAATGCCAAGATATGTTTCTACGTGTTTCAGAAAACCATATAATATGAAAGGGCATTTCAATTGTGCTGTTCTATTTACTATTAGTGGTAAGCAATTTGTAAAAATAAAAAATGGTATGGCTACCATTCAATTTAATGTGGAAATCAATGATAAAATGCGATTCCGAATTATTTAGGTTACTAAACTATTTACCATAACTGCCTTTGAGACTCCCACATAAAAATAAATACCGAATATGTCGAAACGTACCAATCGAGGTTTTTATCATATATCAAGCTATAAATCACGAATAAAGGCTTTCCAAAAAGTTGGAAAGCCACTTCTTTAATAAATTTTTGGTACTCTCACCTTCAAAAATAAATTTAATTTTTATAACTATTAATTGTTTATTATAGCCGGGAGTGCAAACTAATTACATGTTTTTAAAAACAGATCATTTTTACTTATAACTAATATCTAAGATATTAGTTATCTTTTAACTACTTTTAACAGCTAAAGTGAAAATTAACGCCAATATCATTTTACTTTGGATGCTTATTTTAAGAAGTAACTATTGTATGAAAGCTATAACCCTATTAATCTATATCATTTTTCTATTTAGCAATCTGACTGCTAATGCCATTTCTTTAAAAGTTCATAATAATGATTCTCTAAAAATAAATCTTACAATTAATGGAGATCCAAACCAGCATCTATACATACTTCATAAAAGCAATTTAACCGACAATGAGGAGATGCTGAAAATAGTATCAAAAGATCAAAATGGTAAAAAGGATATTTTCCTTCCTAAAGCATATGCTCCATTATTATACTTAAAGTATGCTGAATCTACTTTCCCACTATATATTGATAGCAATAATAATGATCTGAAGATCGAAATTGATATCACAAAGCAATTGCCTAGCATAAAGTTTTTTGGTGATGGTAAATATGAAAACCAATATTTATTAGAGAAAAAGCAAGTAATTGAAGAATACGATCTAGATCTAAAAGATTTGTACTCTATGCCTCAAAAAGATTTTATTAAATTCAACAATCAAGTAAAAGAGAAAATAAATGATGTTCGAAAAATCTATTTTAACCGTATCAAAAACCAGAGTTTCAAAACTTTCGATTCGTTGGATGTTGATGCATACTTTTTAATAAAAAATATACTTTATGCTGATTATCATAACCATTTTACTCAACAAAAAGTACAGCCAATATCCAATATAAAAGATATTCAAATCACAAAATTTGGAATAAGCGAAATGTGTTTACTTTCTCAAAACTGCGTTGATTTAATAGATATGTATATCGATAATGAAATCAGAGCCGATTCTGCTTATAAAATGGGAAAAGATGTAGATCAGGAAATTAATTTTTATTTTGACAAGAAATTATCCATTGTGAAAACGCTCTTCACTAACAATCACCTTCCGATGTTTTTTCTTACGAAAACGCTGCTTAGTGCGTCAAATGCTGGTCGTACAGATTTTTTCAATGCCAATTTGGATCAAATAGAGAAAAATAATGGCGCACATAAATTTCTGGATTATGCTAAGGAGAGACAGCTCGCACTAGCGAACCTGGCTAAGGGTAAAGATGCTCCAAATATCCAATTTATCAGCCAGTCTGGTGAGAAAATCTCTTTAACAAATTATATCGGTAAAACCGTTTATTTAAATATTTGGTCCCCATATTGCTCGGCTTCTGTTAGTGAATTGGACGATATGAATAAACTCACGGAAAACTTGTCTGATACAACAAATTATAGTTTTCTAAATATTTATATTGACAATGATTCAGGTGAACTAAACAGATTCCTAGCTTCAAAAAAACTAAATGGGAAAAATGTAATTTTAGAAAATCCTGGCGATTTTAAGGATAAGTATTTCATTCGTACTACACCAAGATATCTTATCATTGATAAATACGGTAAAATATTGGATCCGTTTGCCCCCAGGCCCTCATCGCCAAAAATAAGACAAGTGTTAAAAGAACTACATTAACAATTTATGGCTACGGGTCTAAATTTTTAATATGGCTTTTTAAGATCTTTTGGTTGGCAAATATTACCCTACACACTTAAACGAGTTCAAATTAAACCAATCCCAAGCTCTGCGATAATTCGTCGGCAAAGATAATTCCCAATATCAGTCTATTATAAACAGTTTTCTATTGGATATAGTTAGCAATTAATAGAACTTACAAAAGTAACATTGTATAAGGGTTCACTTCAGTCTTCAATAGTAGGATTACAGGAGCTAAGTAAGTAGTCTTCAACTACATAACTCCTGCCTTTAGCTAGTTTTATCACTCGAAAATTAACATTTTCGAGTGATTCATCGTCCCTCACGTAAACAATGCCATAACATCCTTTTGACAGTAAGCCTATTTTCTTAATTAATTGCTCTACCAATTCTATAATTCCATTATTGTGATTATGATTAATACCAATTAATAAATAATTACTTCCATTCAATTCTTTTACTTCTATAAATTGATTAATAGATTGAAAAGAACCAATCAATTTTAAAACATTTTTTAGGAGATCTTCAGTTTGATTAATAGCATGTTCTCCGTCTGTGCTCGGACTTAATGAAATCCAACCCATTCCTTCCATCATTTTCTTTCTAATATTTAATTATAAAAGTCTTTGATTATTACCAAACTTTCATATGCCAATTCAATATACTGATCCGCGATAAAGTATATATTTATATAATTGCTCACATTACTCTGTATATTGCTTTAAAACGCTTTTCGCCGATATTTCCTTTTCATTCCATATGCTCAATCTGTAATAGTCTACACCTGAATAGTCAGATGCAACTGTAGAAAGATTTGCAGAGGATACTCTAATCCTGTAAAGCCCCACAGGTAGTATTATATCTTTAACAAGTTCAAAATCTGGACAATTTTTTATCATTAAATGGCCTGATTTAATTTCAAAACTGCATTCTACAATATGATCGTAGTCATCCTGAGATTCAAAATCTGGCTTTTTATCAAACACCTCTACTATCACTTTAACTTTACCGCTTCTTTCCGTCCTAATACCCATTACACTTCCTGAAACTTCAATCCTCGAATTAAAGTCGTCTTCATTTATCCAAAGACTATTAGCAATCTCAGCTTCATTTCCATCAACCAAATAAAACTGATCATAATCAGTATTGAGCCAAAACTCAATTTTGTTTTGAAGCTTGCTTACCATACCTGAACTTAGCATCAAAATAGATAATATAACCGTTTTCATTTAACAACAAATTTCAATTTATCAAAACCTTTTAACATATTCACCTTAAGTTTATTCATTTCAAGCAAGCATTTTAGTTTTATTTAAATGAAGGACCTAAGCTGTTCTTCGTCAGAATTAGAAATATCAGGTGTTTATTCTAGGTTCTTATAGTCAGTCAATTCGAATCCTAGCAACTCTACTTTTCGAATAAGATTCCCTTGCAGATATCGAACTTCGCTTAATAAATTAAGTATCTTCTAGTCTTCCCATTGGAAATCTGTCCTATTATGTCGTCCGTGTATATAGACTGCCATCGCTTCTAAAGTATATGCGGTAATTACAGGTATTATTTACCGCAATAAAAGCGGAGATTACGTCTCACCAATTTTTCTTCCATTTTTTCCGACAGTTGAAGCGCAATCCTTAGACTTCACAAATCTTCGAAGCTATGTTGGAAGAGATTTATTGTTTAAAATTTTTATATTGATTGATGACAATATTTTGCGCTTTCAGATCGTGCATCATATTGTACAATCCAAAAAATGTGCGGTTCAGATAAATAAAATGTTTCGAACCTCTATTGGTGTTCATCCCTTTTATAGTACTCAGTTTCGCATACCGCTGACCTAAATCTGCAATTTCCTGAAAGAAAGTTTCATCAGAAAAATCAAAATTCGCGACATTGAAAGGTCTTGTAAATAATTCCAACAATTCGTAAAATAATTTAGTAAAAAACTCTTGTTCGTTTGCTGAATCCTGATCACTCAGGATCTCAAGCTCATATAATTTTTCTTTGTAAAATTTAGGATTATCCAGATTCTTACGTTCAGCCAATTCAAAGTAAGGTTTGTAAAAGTCATTCGGAATTTCCTTGATGCAACCAAAATCAATGACAAGTAACTTTTTATCTGCCGAAACCAAAAAATTTCCAGGATGCGGGTCGGCGTGCACCTGCTTCAGAACATGCATCTGGTACATATAAAAATCCCAAAGTGTCTGTCCGATTTTGTTCAAATCATCCTGAGAATTATTTTGTTTTGTAAACTCTGAGAAATGCTTTCCATTCATCCAATCCATCGTGATGATTCTTTCGCATGAAAATTCTGGATAATATGTAGGAAAAGCAAGATTCGGAAGATGTGCACATTTTTCAGAAATTTCCTGACTTCTTTTGAGTTCCAGATCATAATCTGTCTCTTCAAACAATTTATTTTCCACTTCCTGAAAATACGATTCCGAACCTTCTTTTTTGATGTTAAACATCTTCATCGCAATCGGTTTGACCATTTTCAGATCGCTTGAAATACTTTCTCTCACGCCCGGATACTGAATTTTGACTGCAAAATCTTGACCATCTTTCTTGGCTTTATGAACTTGTCCGATGCTTGCCGCATTAACAGATTCATCTGTAAACTCATCAAAAAGATCTTCCGGATTTTTCCCGAAATACTTTCTGAAAGTTTTTTTCACCAAAGCTCCGGAAAGTGGCGGAACCGAAAATTGAGATAAAGAAAATTTCTCTACATAGACTTGCGGAAGAATATTTTTTTCCATGCTCAGCATCTGAGCAACTTTCAGAGCAGAACCTTTCAATTCTTTTAAAGAATCGTAAATATCGGTCGCATTATCTTCATTTAAAGTTTTTCGAGCTTCGTCCTCATCTTTATCTTTTGTAATTTTATTTCCGTAATATTTGATGTAGTTAACGCCAACTTTGGCGCCTGCTTTCAGCAAACTGCTTGTTCTTTCTAACTTTCCTGTCGGTATTTTATGGAGTGTTTTCATTTTTAAAATTTCATTGCTAATAGACGTCAAGAATTTCCATCAGGTTGATTGAAAAATAGTAGGATTTTAATGCAGATCTGTCATTTAACTTTTTCTGAATTTTTCTTTGAATAAAAACTTGCCAAGGTCGACTACTTTTCGCAATGGTTCATTATCCATCAGTTCAAATCCTGTATCTATTGTTTTTTCAATGAAAATATCTGTTTTTTCAAATGATGGCGAGGTATCTCTTTTCCAAAACTCGATGGCAGAAACCAAATGAAGCCAAAATGCTTCTTCTCTAGCCTTCTCATGAAAATCTTTTACGTCACCTTTTGCTTCTTTAATTATGCTCCAATCGTTAAAATCGAGTGTTTTGATGAAATTTCGATGCGTTTCTTTGAGTTGATCTGAAATTTTTGCAACAGGTAATTTATCATTCCCCAGAATCATCAAAACCAACGAGCGGTTCATCGTCATGTTTTCAAAAAAGATAAAATATACGTTCAAAAGCTTTTCTTTCGAAGTGATCTTATCAGAGATGTTAACTTCTGACGCCAATGCTACGGACTTTTCAAAAAGATTGACCAACATTGATTTTTCAATCTGTTCGAAACTTGTAAAATAATCGTAGAAGTCTTTTTCTTCAAAATCATTGTCCTTTGCAAAACGATAAATATTTTTTGGTCGCTCACCGTGATTCAAAATGTACTCTCCGTACAATTCAAATATTTTATCTGCTGTAATTTGATTTTCCTTTTCCATCTTTGTATGTATATCTTACCATACACAATTTAGTCATATTTTAAACCAACATAATAAAATAAGGTGTAATTTTACACTATATCAATGATCCAATAAATGACTAGTGGTAAAATATAGGTTTAATCTAATTTAAGGCCGATTTTGGAATTTTAAAGGTTTACTCATTATCTGAGCATGAGCGGATTCAAGATATGGGTTAAATTACCCAAATGTATATTTTATCTATTTGTTTTATACGTTTCTATATCGAATTTCATGAGTTTTGCCTATGGTTTATGAACAGTTTAGCCCAGGTTCTCTTTCTACACGTTTGAACGGGATATCTTTAGATACGATATCAAAGTCTGTTATATAGCTATACTTGAGGGGGATGAACATTTCTATATCAGGATTGTTATAATCTTATAATATCATTTTGAGCATTTTATCGATATAAATAGATACGCCGTCAATATGCAGAAAACTCGTAAAATACTTAAGATCTTACCATCGCAGAAGATGTTGCTACCTCTGATCATTTCATGTGTTGTTACTGCATGTACAGATCGAGCAGGTTCTGATAAAAGCAAAACAAATACAACTATTCATAATACTGATACACTGTCACCCACAAGATCAGCAAAAGAGCATACACCTCTTCTTAATATCGATGATATAAAAAAGGCTTATGCAGCTGTCAATAAAGAACTCGAAGATGGTCAATTGGATTCCACAACCTTTAAATATTCTTGCAAAGATGAAAAAAATGGGATGGTGGGTTACTTTACAAAAAATGGTAACCTGAAACTAATTGTCCACAGATATAATGAATATGATCATTATGAAGCTGTAGATCGTTATTTTGTACAGGACAGTACTTTATTTTTCACTTACAGTACAACTACTGCGTGGTCTTTTGAGGATGGTCCAGAAGGATAACATCAAAGAAAATCGAACTTATCTTATAGCGGAGAAGCCGGTTAAATGTTTGGAGAAAAATTTCACAATACGATCAAAAGCATCCACTAATCCTGATCCGGAATCAGTTCCTAACCGAGATGTTAATTGCCAATCTGCGGCAATGGTATTAAAACCGTATCACCTATTGACAAAATACAGATTTAAATCAACTGCAAATTGCTTGAAATGATCATAAATCTCTTTTATTTAGATATAACAGGCAAAACCAAATCCATTAACTGCTAGTCAGTATTTACCCATAATTAAATATATACATATGATTCGTCCCTTCTCTTTCTTAATTCTTGCAGCTATATTCGTTACGGGCTGTCAAAATCAAAAAAATGTTTCTGACACAACTGGAGTTAAACAGGATACGTCAACGTTAATTCCTCTGGAAACACAACTACAGGCGATTGACCCTAATTTTTCCACAGATTCCGTACTATTATCATTCTCGGTGTTCAACCATTCAGACACGATACAGAGGTTTTGTAAATGGGAAACACCTTTTGAACCGATGTTAGGAAAATATATGGAGATTGTCGATGAACAGGGAATAGAAGCGCAGTTTACTGGTCCGATGGCGAGAAGGGTGATGCCACCTCCTGCAGAAAGTTATATTCTAGTGCAACCACATGATTGCGTCAGTACCGTATATAACCTTGCAAAAAACTATACGATCAAACCGGGAAAGTATACTGTTAAATATATTGGCGGAGGTGTGAGTGGTCTGCAAGAGGGAAATGAAGTGAAAATTACAGTAAATCGAAAGTAATGCGTGGCTATGTCGATTGTGAGCATCAAAACTTGAAATACTGCGCCCCTTTATTTAAATCATAAAAGCATATTTCTTCATCGCATTCATAATATGGCAATCGATGGGTTTTTGAATCATAATGACTAGATATCAATTTTAACATAAACAAGCAGTACTTTTTCGTACTGCTTGTCTTGTAATTAGCTCTAGTAGAAAAACGGTAACAACGTGATCACTAAAATAATTTTGAGAATAAACCTGGTTTTTTCCAAGTCTTTTTGTACTCATCTGCCAAAGCAACATGATCACTGTAGCCCAATACAATGTCAAGATGTTGATGCGCTTGCTTCAAATCGCCACTGACATACAAAGCTTTTGCCACTAACAGATGAACTTCTTCGGAGGTATCATCATATCCCCGATCTTCGGTCTCATAAATATGCTTTAATTTATTGGAGTACCTAAGCAAGGGTTCCAGTTGATTGTCAGCTGCAAATAATTTGATACCATATAACAGCCATTGTAGATATTCCGGTGCGTCAAATGCTTCTTCACAATAAGCATCATATGCTTTGAAAAAGTCAATTCCTACTTTATACTCCTCCATGAAATAATGACTTTTCATAATCATATACAACGTTTTTGCTTTATCAAAGGCATTAATAATAAATTCCTTCTTATTGCCTAAGTATAGGCGAGCTGTATGGTTGACATTTTTGTAGTCTTCTATTTCATTGTAAATTTGCATCAGTACATAGGGTGCATGTGCTTCATGCGGATACTGCTCAATAATATGCGTATAATAAGCGATCTTAACATCGTGTGGTTCGTCGTCATAAATATCGTATAGCAGTCCTTCAACAGTATTTTTCGCGGCTTCATAATCTCTAAAATCATAATCGGAAATATCAGGATTCTCGATATAGTGTTGATAGATTTTAGATAGCAATTCCTGTGCTTCATCAGCACTATTTTCAGTCTCCCCTAAGCCATTCTTGACAACTAAATAATCGGCTTGATGTTTTAGATATAAATAAAAGTTGGAATCTTCTGCCGTATAAGTATGAAAGAATTTTGTTAACGCGGCTTTTGCATCGACATAATTTTCTTGTTTTATTAGTGCATCTAATAAAGTATGATGGAGTTCCTCAAATTCACTATTTTGCAGACCAATATGGATCACATTGGCTGCAGTCCCATAACATCCATTTTTAATAAGTTCTATACTATAGTTATTGCAGCACATGGCCCAATTGTGTCTGCTACCGAGATAGTCACTTTCATAACTACCTTCTTCGTAATATGCCTGGAAAGCATGAAAAGATTGTTCATAAAGACCCGATAACATCGCTTGAAACAACGCAAGATCTTCCGGATCTGTAATTTCCTCCGTAATAAATTCGCTAAGTTCAACGCCGTCATTGTACAGGTCCCGAGGTAAATCTTCAAATGTTGGAAGTTCCAGATCGATTGCTCCTGTTACTAAATATTTGGATATAAAATAGCGTCTCCAGGTTATGGATGCGGATTTAATTTCTAGGGCTTTGCTCAGCAGTGGTAATGCTTCTGCGTGGCGTGCTGCTTCATGTAAATAAGTGCCTGCAAAATGATACAGCGAAAATTTATCGGAATGCGTATCCAACAGCCTCAGTGCGTGATGATAATAAAAATCGGCCTTTAGATGCATCCTCTCAAAATGATTCCGCTCAACGATTAACTGGAAATAAAACACGTCATCATCGACAAGTCCATTCTTAATGAGCTTATCAAAACGTTGATGCCATTTCACCAGCCCTTCCAAAACGTCCTCTTTACTATTTGTTCCTCTGATCAATTTCAATAAGATGGCCTTTGTCAAGGCCATATCTTCATTTTCAAAAGCTATTTCAGCAAGATACAGGTAGTCGCTATCATCATCGCTGGCAAATTGCTGTATGTGATCTGCTATAACCTGAACGATTTGATCGGGAGGTATTAATTTATTTTCCTGTAGCAGATAAATCTTCTTCATCAGAAAGATCGCATTATACTGATCCCGCTGTTCTCTATCTGCTGTAAAATATGTGGTAAAGAAAACCATTGCTTCATCCAATGTTTTCAAAACAGCCGCTTTTTCTCCGACAGATTCATAAATCCTAATTAAGAAATCATAACCAGATGTTGCATGGCTAGGATCTTGAATTAAACGCTGTGCATAACCGATATAATCGTTCCTATTTTCGGACGTGATGTGTCTTTTGGAAAGATGAATATAAGCTAAATTATAATCGTTATTCAATGCATAACTTAGTATATGCTGTAATGCTTCTGAATTTTCGGGCTCGAGGCTTATTATTTTCTTAAGATAAGGAACCGTAAATTGATTCATCGTGTCATAGACAAGCTCCGGGTGACCAGGGTAAACATAATCGTAATGTGCAATGGCCATTAAAAACAATACCGCTGTATCGTCAGGATGATTTTTAAGATGCTGCTCTCCTTCTTCTATACATAGTGCGAGATCACCTGAATAAAATAAATTTTCTAACTCCTCGATGTTCATCTATATAATTATTTTGTCGTGTTGTTTAATTTTTAAATATCTAATCAAAGTTAGTGTATGAACAACCTTCAAAAAATCCCCGGTTTCAGCTACTATGTAAAAAAGTGAACCAGCCTATCTGTGATACAACGCATAGGTTTCATCTGAATAAATTATTTTTTAAACGTGGTTCAACTATCATGAGTAATATATTCATTGCAGATATATGATATTTATAATAATTAACCTTTTATTTTATTTTTGTAAAATAGAGAATCGATGTTTACCTTTGAATGAACAGTACACGCCACGCTACATATCAGAACAGCGTCCCAGGGCGTGTCGTTTGCTTTATAGGCCTTTTTTAAAACCAAATTCTATGTGTAAAAAGAACGTGGTCACCATAGAGGAGCAAGTTCAACAATTAAAAGATCGCGGATTATTTATCTCTGAATTAGATAAAATGAATTCGGTAGCAAATGCCATAAAGGGATGGTATGAAGCTGATATTAACCTGTAAAGAGTTCGCATTTTTTGTTTTAAGTCTAGCTTCAAATCATGCTTTCCTGAATTTAGTGTAACCTACATAAGCAGAAGTTCAATAAAGAGCAATATAATTTAAATAAATAGTCCAGCTAGAATTATAAAATAAATAGCAAAAATGACAGAATTAAATTTTAATACTGAAAGATTATATTTAAGATCAATTTCAGAACTAGATATAGAAAATATTCACCGCTTACACAGTTTAGCTGAAACTGATGAATTTAATACGCTAGGAATTCCTAAAGATATAAATGAAACAAGGACAATTGTTGAGGGCTGGACTTTAGAAAACAAAAGATACGTATTTGCTATTGAACAAAAACAAGGAAACGAATTTATCGGGTTAATCGGAATTACTTTAGGTAAAGAGAAATATAAAAACGCGGAAGTCTGGTTCAAATTGGATCCCAGATTTTGGAATAAAGGTTACGCAACAGAAAGTTTAAAAAGAATAATAGCTTTTGGTTTTGACGATTTAAACCTTCATAGAATAGAAGCTGGTTGTGCTGTGGCAAATACGGGTTCTATTCATGTATTAGAAAAGGTTGGAATGTTGCGAGAAGCGCACACACGAAAATTATTACCCTTAAAATCGGGCTGGTCTGATAATTATGGTTACGCCATTTTATCAACCGATTAATGATTACGCTAAATAATGAAAGCAACCATATTACTTGGATGCTTACTGAGCATAACTGCTCTCGTTTTCGGGCAGGAAAAGATTATGGTTAAAAAACAGCAATGGCTGAAGAGCTAAAACAGTCGATCCCAATAAAGATTCTGAGAACGACACTAGAATTAAAGTATTAATAATAACATTCAATGAAACATCAATTTACATTACCTGGCTTCCCGGAATCAAATTTTGAACTCGATATAGCTTTTTGGACGGGTAAACAGATTATATACAAAGACCATGTGGCTGTTGAGCGATCAACTGAAAAAGGAAAACCCTTTCTAATACCAGATAGCAATGGCGAGATCGTAAAGGCCTACGCTAAACCTGCATACCCTGACATTGTACCTGTACTTGTAATCGATAACAATAAATATAACATTGTAGAGAAACTTAAATGGTATGAAGCTATACTGGTTATATTTCCCTTTTCAATCGTATTTATTGGTGGTGGCGCGTTGGGCGGCCTCATTGGAGCTGTTGGTTATATATATAATATACAATTATTAAGAAATGATGACAGCAAAAGCCTTAAATATTTAAAAGCAATCGGTGTCGCTATTGCTGCATTTGCAGTGTACTTTTTGGTTAGCGCTGTGATTTGGACGTGGATCAACCCCTAATATTTAGCAAATCGCTCATACTCCGAAGAAATACCACTTCGAAAATAAAAAAGACATGATACTAATACAGGTCAAAAAAGAAGATTAATATTGGAATAACAAATAAACTCATGGGTATGACTAAAGTATTATGCGGTCTTATTATAAAGGATCAACAAATTTTGATTTGCCGTCGAAAACCCGAGAAATCTTTAGGTGGATATTGGGAGTTTCCTGGTGGAAAATTGGAAGAAGGTGAAACTTATGAGGAATGCTTAGCGAGAGAACTTCAAGAAGAACTAGACTTGAGGGTGACAGTTAAAAATCATTTTAAAACAGTCATCCATCAGTACGATCTAAAAACGATTGAACTGATATCCTATCGCTGCGAAACTGAAGATGCTGAAATCAAACTGGTGGATCATGACCAAATAGAATGGATCGAAGTTCCAGATTTATTAAAATGGAATCTAGCCCCTGCTGATGTTCCTATCGCAGAAGCATTAATAGAAGCGTATAACCTGTCTGAATAATTCATTCTTAGAAGACGTGCCCAAGTTTATGAACTTAAATTTTAGGATTAAGCGAAGAATTTGTAATGCTTTTTAAGACTAGAAAAGATGTTTAGTACGAATGACGATAATGCCAAAGATGATCATGATGATGCTGATGATCGAAAAGATAGCATAAGTAACGGTGAAACCATCACTAACACCAATGTCTTCTGCATAATATATTTCCATATGAGCAGGTACATTTTGGGGATCAACACTCCTTAAATCCTTTACTAAACGAACTTGTTGTTGCTTATAATTAAATTGGAGGATCGGATAATGTACGTATCCGAATCGTTTGTTTTTGACACTGTCTATCCCAATGACATCGGCTCTAATTTTACTACCAAAGAGCATCAATCTGCTATCTTTAAGTAGACCGAATGCAAGAAACAAACCTAGTAAGAGCAAAATAACACCGAAAGTTTTTTTGATGATCATGCTTGCAAATCGTTTATATTGATTGTCTAATAAGACGAAGATAGTATTTTTATTTTATGTATAACCTTCATCTCTGATACGGAACTGCTCATTTAAATCATTTGCATGCATAATGACTGTTTTAGTATCGCTGGACCATATATCTTCTATATGGAAGGCGCATATATACGGTATATGAAATTATTGACTGAGTGCTAGCGTTAGAAGTAATAGAGCCAATGCTGGATCATATTGAATTTGAAGAACTTTTATTAATAGTACCACTAACAGAATTGGATCCATTGCTCTACAGATGTTAAATTAAATATTATTATCTTCGACTATTGTTTAAAGAAATAAACGAAAGTTAAAACAATAAAATACCAAAAATTGCATTACTTAAAGTAAAATAATCATTTAATGAAAAGAACAATCAAATTCATCCTATTTTTATTTCCCGTTGCTGTTTTCATTTATGGATGCAGTAAGACTAACGATACGCCCGAGTTACCGGAAAAACCTGAAGAAAAACCGAAGGCTATGTTAGACACCTATATATACTTGCGAAAAGAAGTCATCGATTTTAAAGCGTTTAAAGGTTCTTCCAAAGGCGGTATCGATGTTTCTGCCTCTGAAAAACCAGAATCTTATTGGAATTCAACCAAGCTGGCTGATTACTTTTACGATACATTAACCGTTACTAAAGACAGTATTTTAGAAAGGCCATATGAGTATGAAATCAATGATTTCAGATATGAACAACGAAAGGATAGTGTTTTCCGCTGGAATCGTTATGCAGATTTTTGGGAGTTTTACGGCATAAAAAAAGGCGATACTTTAGAACATTATGTATGTTTCTATAATTTTCAGAAGAACACTCCACCTTTCGCATCTGGTGTAAATGGTCACAATTCAGGTGAAGTAAAGTATTCACAGTATTTTAATAATGAAGCGCCCTTTTTTAAAGGTCCCGAAGATATGAAAAATGAGCATGATGAAGTCGCGTGGTACAATATCAAATACATATTTGTTAAAAAGAAATAGCTTGTAAGTGCATATTGGCTTTATCCCTCTCTTTGATATTGTGATATTAAAATATCAAGGAGAGGGATCTGGGTTAGGTATACTTCCCCTTGATATTGTCCAAATTATTAATTTTTCAGGTACACTCGCTAGCTGAGTTTGGAAAAACTACAGGATATAAAGGATTAATCAAGCAATTATCGTGTTGGGGCTGTTAATTCAAAATTCGATATAACATCATATTTGGGTTCAATAATTACTTGACCATTTAGATCCAAAAGCCCAATTTTTATTTTATTTTGTTCTGATTCCGATTTAAGCAATTCATCGTAGTTGCCCATTGCGTTTTGGAAACGAATTAAACCAAATTGATAGGATAATAACTTTCTATTTTTATTTTGAGCACTATCAAATTTGAATTGCTTATTTAAACCAACCAAAGCGAGAGGCTCACCATCTAAATTAGTAATAACAAACAGTCCATGACCTAAACTTACAACTTCTTTATCCACTAACGATTGAATTTGCTTTCCCTGAGCGTTAATCAATACTGTTTCTAATTCATCCGGATTTTCATCAGAAGTAACAGTAGCTAAAATATGATTATGATCTAAAATAATTAACCTTTTCCATTTATAGCCGAGTACAAATTCTCCCTTTGTGTTCATAAGGGCATGATCCAACATTCCATCATCCTTGCTATCAAATTTTGCAACTACTGTTAAACCTGAATTAAAGTCTTCAGCTTTAGCAAGACCAGGTTTTACTAGTTGTTTTCCATTGACATCGATAAAACCATAATTCGGATAAATCTCTAAATCTTTATCTTGAGTATAGATCATTACCTTAGCTAATTCAGCATTAAAGTCAGAAATTTCCCGGTAAATTTGCGGTGCAACAATCTGGCCTGTCGAAATGTTGATAAGCCCAAATAAGTAGGGATTTTCGGGCAGGGTAAAACTAACTAGACCGTTTAAATAATCCTTGTTAATATCGTACTTGACATCTCTAACTACCTCACCTTTTAGATTGATGAGCCTTCCGATACTTGTTAATTTATAACCTTCGCCTTCGTAGTTATATTTTTCACGTACAATTGCATATCCTTTTTGAAAAGCTTCAGCATAAACATATTGAAGTTTAATTACTTCTTCGCCTTTTAAATTGATATAACCATAGCTTTCATTACTAGCCACTACTGCTAATCCTTGTGAGAAATATCCAATTTTATCATATTTGGGCTGAATGACAATTTCTCCTTTCGTATTTATAAAACCCCATTTGCCATCGATTTCAACCCCGGCCATTCCTTCATTAAAAAAAGTAGTATTTGTAAACTCAGCAGGAATTACGAATACTCCAGCCGAGTTACAATAACCCCATTTTCCCTTTGTCTCTTTCCTTAATTCAATTGTCTTATGCTGCTCTTTAGGTTGAGTCTCACTTCTAGGATTTACCATAACTACTGTTTGAGCATCATATTCAGGAGTGTATTTACCTATATTTACAGGCACCAAGTCATCTCCCCAATAACCAGTATCGTCGTAAATAAGCGGAATAACCTCACGACCGGAGGGGTCGATAAAGCCGTACTTACCATCTAAGCAAACTTGCGCTAATTGTTTTCCTTTTTGTGCAAACCCAGTCGAATATAATCCAACGAGTATTACATATAATAGTGCTAATTTCATATAGTATTATACTCACTGTAAGTTAGTTATTTTTATTAGGACTTTTGTTCTATTACTGTGCACAGTTATGCCTAACTGCATCTCTTTAAAAGTGAATAATAGTAAAATTGAAGGAATTGAGGATTTTGATATCACTTTCAACAAGGTAATATCTACAGCGGGACAAGCAAGCTGGGGTGTAAATATGGCTCCGACAACGGGAAATACTTTTTTAAGACTTGCTGTAGATATTAAAAACACCTCTATGGATACGAGAGAGATTAATTTTGATCATTTATTCCTCATTCACTTTGAAACAAAAACAAAATATCCACTTATTGGGACATATATGCCAACACTTGTAACCATGGGTGCAAAATCTAAACGTAAAGTGAAATGAATAAAACTATCTCAATAATTTAGCGAGTTCGGTTTCTAGGTCTGCTTTTTTCAAATCTATTGCTATAATAACCCCATCTTTAATTAGGAAATTGGTTGGATAGTGATTAATTCCATAAATCAAGACCGCTTCATTTTCATCGCCTTTTAAATCTGAAACATTTTCCCATGGTAGTCTGTCTTCCTTAATTGCATTGACCCATTGCACTCTATCGCTATCTGCTGCAACGCCCAAAATTTCGAATCCTGTCTTTTTGTATTTATTGTAGATTCTGATGAGCTCCGGATGACCTTTTCGACATGGGATGCACCAAGAACCCCAAAATTCAAGCAGTATCACTTTGTTTTTGAGATCGGAAAGTTTAATGCTTTTATTAGCTGGATTTAGCTGTTCAAAATCCCAGTACCTGTCACCGATTTTAACATTTTTGTTCAATGCAATAAAATTTGAAACTTTTGCCCCATAAGAAGTGTTCTTCATCTGTGGAATTAAATCCTTAAAAAGCATTTCTGTTGTATCTCTACCCCATGTTGCTGCATAGACATCCAAAAGATAGACACTTAACAGTGAGCTGGGATTAGTTTTAATAAAATTCACATATTGATTTCGTGCATCACCAAATTTATCTATTTTTTCCTGGAGAGAATCTGCTTCGGCCTGAATGGCTGATCCCGTAATTTTCGCATTTCTGAAATCTCCTTTCTCTGCATGAAATCGGATAATCGAATTTTCAATCCATAACATGTTATAATCAGCATACCCTTTAGTGTGTAATGTCATCATCTCTTTATCATCGACAGATCCAGAGAAATTAAACTTGTCCTTGATTATTAAAGTGGAATCTGAGTTATTTAAATATATCTTGGTGCTATCGGCAAATCCAGATACCTCTCCGATAATTTTGTAATGCCTATCCTGAGTTTGAGCGAAAATATTGATGAATGGAGCTAGGCTCAGTAGGATGATAGCAATCGTTTTGTTCATTTTGGATCAAATAATATTAGATTAAATTAATTAGCTTTAAATATATGTAAAAATGGCATATCATAAATATATGTACTCTTATTTACATTTTAGAGTTCTAACTTTTAATAAACGTATCTCTACATGTTTCTTTCACTACGGAGAAGATGCTGTCGAGCTTCTTATTTACTAAAAATAAGTAGAAAACACTTTGAATAGATCTCTATTTCTATCATATATTTTTTTAACCTCTAGAGTCTATTATCTCAATATAATGAGATTAACATTACAAAGTTTTATAGTTTAATTCTCTTTTACGTTTACTATTTCAATTATGATAAAAATACTTCAATCATATAATAACGAATATTAAGCCACCTTTCATCTTAAAGACCTCAAAAGTCCATTTTTTTTAAGATATTTTTTCATTTTCAGATCTTATTTTCTTTATTAATGAACACCATTTTCCGACACTATATTTGATTGATATAATTCTTCAATAAAATCTTGACCAAGAAATGTATAATAATCACCTTCAAGTTCTTCTAGATTACTTTTTATGCTATATAAATAAAAGAAAATTGGTTCTTTAAGAGGAACAATTTAATGTTGAGAAAAGTAACTCGTATATTTCGATTTTATTTAAACTAAATTCCGTAGATCATTCTTGATTATCATTGTTCGTCAATTTATATACTTATTTACAACTTTAATTTTTCCGTATACACCATTTTTTATTTTATAGTAAGTAGAATTTGGGTAATGGCTATTAGCTCTGCTATCAGACACAGAATCATGGCGACTTTCTTGAAAGAATTTCCAACCTTCTCCAGAATTCAAAATACTCCTTTCCATCCCATACCTAATATTTTTTCAACTTCTTTATCCGAAAGCTCCCAAGTTAGATCTTGGATTCGTCACTAAAGCCCCAAATGAATTAGGCTGAGCATATAAATTCTTGACAAACTCCATACAAGCCCGACCTATGTCTCTTCCTGATCTACCTTAATTCCTGAGGCATGATAGTTCAGTTGAAAGGGCAAAGTTTTTCCTTTGAATTGGAGAAAACCGGTGTAATTAGCAGTTAGATATGTTAAATATTTCCCCATGCGACAATTAGGCATCTATTAAACGGATCAACAGTGCGGTTATCTTCCCTAGCCAGATAAACAAGTTATCGTTATGAAATGGATAACAGCAATAAAAGTCAGTCTTAACATTTTAATTTTCATTATGTTAACGAGGAACTTTTCATTTATTTTCTTGTTTTTTCTTTATACTAAATAATTCCGTCTCTGATTTTTTAAGCCGCTCAACAACCTCCTTTAAAACTTTATCCTTTTCGATCAAATGCAAAGTGATTTCCTCAACCTTTTTTATAAGAAGTTTGTTCATCTCTCCTAACGAGACTCCATTTGTTTCTAATTCACTCGCTTTAGGGACATCGGGAAGATGACCATTCGATTGGATAAATTTTTCGGTTTCTGCTAGAGTGGGAAGCTTATAATCTTTTTCAAAAACATAATCTGGCCAGTTGGCAGTTTCTACTTTAATTTCATGACTTCGAATTTTACCATTTACAGCAAGATCATATTCCCCTGGAGCTTCTGTTTTTATTCCCACTTTTCCTGCAAAGAAAAAATCTCCTGTACCGACAGGATTATCCAAAAGAGAACTTATTGTAGGTTCATTTCCATTCACTTCTTCTAATCTAGGTCCATAAAAGTATTGGCGGTCACTGACATTTGTATCATAATACAAATAGGCACGATGACGGGTAGAGGTAGTTGATACCGCAAATTTATAATCTGTCATAGAAAGCACTTTCTGACCTGTAACACCGTCATAGATGGCTCCCGAGCTTGCAGTAGATGGATCATTAGAGCCATGCACATATCCCACTAATAGGTACCAGCGATCAAGTAGAGGCAGGTTTCCATACCAAAAGTATGGATTATTGTTTGTGACTCCAGCCAGTGAATTCACCCCTGGAGCACAACCTAAATAAGTCGTTCCTGTTTTTGAATTGTTTTTTTTGATCCATACAGTATAACGATAAGTTTTCTGATTATTTATTGGAATATCAGCAGAATTCCATCCTCCATCACCATTTTGGTCACCACTTGGAGTACCTTTCCAAATAATTACCTGTCTCCCTTGAGGACCTATCCCCCACTCACGTTCGTTTTCCGTTGGCAGACCATTAACGGCGAAACCTGCTATACCCCCTGCCCCAGGGACCCACTCATTAAAATTTAATAGATTTTGCGCAGTGCTTTTCAAAGCACATGTACTAAAGAACAATAAGAAGCCTAGTTTTATTCTTTTCATGGTTAAATTTTGGTTAATAAAAAATAGATAAATAATAGTTAAATAATAGTTGTGTTATATGATGTATTTAATATAAGCTTGTTTACTTTTCTTCACTTTTACAATTAGGTTATTTTAAGTACAATTAAATATAGAAATTTATAATTTCTTTTGATAACAAAGCATTCGTTATTTTAATAGAGGCAAAAATCCCTCATATACCTATAAATCAATCATTATCAAACTGAATAGAGCGAAGGCCTAAATGGACGAAATTGGTCAACTAAATGCAATTCAAATTACTTATTTTAGCAATACTAAAGATCAAAAACTGATCATATGTTATTCGATAAAGTGTAAATGAGCAATAGTCATATTTATATATTAAGTGGTTTAGGTGTTGACCGGAAGGTATTTTCAAAAATAAATTTTGAAGGTCTTCAGGTAATCCATATCGACTGGATCGCCCCGCTAAAAAAAGAGACTATGGCAGCATATACTGAGCGACTGTCATTGCAGATCAATGATGAACAACCGATACTAGTTGGTCTCTCTTTTGGGGGAATGATGGCCATGGAAATAGCTAAAATTATTAAGGTGCAGAAGATTATCCTGCTTGCCTCTGCTAAAGGTGAATATGAACTGCCTTTTCTTTACAAAATAATAGGTGCTCTAAAACTCAATTATATTCTACCGAATACTTTTCTAAAGCAGCACAATAGGTTGGTCGATTATTTCTTTGGTATCAGCTCAATAGAAGATAAACGGATGCTCAAACAGATATTACAGGACACTGATGTGAAATTTTTAAAATGGGCGATCAATCAAATCTTAAACTGGAAAAATAACGTGGTTCCTTCTTCTGTCATCCATATTCATGGTAACAAAGATCGTATCATCCCCATTCGTAACATTACACCAACTTATGTGATTGAAAATGCAGGTCACTTTATGACCATGACTCATGCTCAAGAAATTGAGTTGTTGCTAAAAAAAGTATTATAATTTAATGGAATTACAGTCCGAGACTCATACTCTTTATTTATACAAATTTTAAAACCAGCACAATAACAACCTATTATTACGCAGACTATAGCCATAAATATGCGACAATTTAAAATATCTTTCTACCTGGTCATTGGATTTTGTGTATTGATTATGATACTTCCTACTTTCTTATTAGAATTTACTGAGTTTTCTCTGGCCATAAAATGGACCGTTAATTTTTTTGTATTACCGATATTAATCGTGATGATCCCAAGTTGTTCCTTCATTTATTTGAAATTTATTAAGCAACACGAAAGCAAAAATTATACAACACAAATACAGACAACCTTAAGATCAATTTTTAGAATATTTTTTATGACACTAGGTATGACATTTATTTTTAGTGGCACAGTTGTTTCCTTTATAATTCTTAGCAACGCTTATTTTGAGGGCAGTAAGAGCATAGATATAAGTGGAAAGATTATCGACTACTCGTTAGGTAGCAGGAATAATAAACATTATATTGAAATTAAAGACAATCAGTTTGAAAGAATAATTAAACTACAGGTTCAACAACCATATGAAATCGGTCAAACATTTGAAAAAAGAATGTGTATCGGAAAATGGGGACTGTTATTTCTAAAGAAATAGCAAAGCAATGGGTAATCACTAATGTTAAGATAAGTCACTCCGTAATTACAGCTTAAATTTAAGACCTGTCAACTACTTATCTTGTATATTTAGGAGCCGTATGTATATAGAAATTACGTTTCAATAAGGCTTGCTACTACACAGAAAAAGATCGTATCTCATATTAGAGGTACGATCTTACCTAAGTCATTAATGTACTTTTTATACTTACTTCTTATTCGGATTTTGATACACAGCTAGACCAGCAACCCAGATTTCGAGGACCGATATATTCCGCAGTTTCATAAACGGATCAGTTATAAAAAGTGGATCTTGCGTTATGATTATAACTATGCATAACAGAATTATTATTGAGGGTAGCATACTACGAATAATGCCAGAAGTGCATTCAATAGAAAAATTAGGCTCCCTACTTGTTTATTTCCTCCAGCTTAATTCCTGGTTTTGCATAAGATAAACGACCTAAAAACTCCGGAATAAAATAACGGTCCAATCCGGCTACAGCCATTGATCCTGCCTTAACATGATCGACAGTGCCATCCTCTTCGAGAATCAAATCATCCAGTAAAATCTGAACGATTTCGCCAATGACAATCGTTGTTCCATTGAGCGGTACATCCATGATTTCTCGCAACTCCAAGCCTATCCTGACAGTTGATTCTCTGACAAAAGGAGCTTTAAATCCATCGGTATACAACTCCCTGAAGTGGCACTTTTCAAATTCAGATATCCCTGAAGCATAACTGGCGCTTGTCTGGTGGGCCTGTTTATACCAATCTGGCAATACATTGTTCAAGGTATATTGGCCGGTAGCCTGGATATTTTTAAGGGTATCGTTATGCTCGCGTTGAGGTCTCATTACGAGTCCTATCAAGGGCGGGTTGGCTCCTAAGTGAAATGCTGAACTGATAATACTTAAATTAGGTGATCCATCTATGTTACAGCTACCCAAAAGATTGACTGGTTTAAAACCGATCAGACTATTGACCAAGCTGATCCGATAGAACTTTTCCATTTCATCGATCTGATTTCTTTTTATTGTGATCATCTTATTTTTTATTTAAACAATTTTTTTGAATAGAACAGGAACATGTTATTATATTTGGTTTAATGCAAAACTACAGCTCAAAGGAGCAATTCTATAATCTTAATAGCATACAAAGTATAATAATATACTATTGCACTTAGATTTATTAAAATTATTAACAATATTAGATTAAAAAAACACTTTTCCTCTTCTATTCCCGGATGAATAGTTTGTAACCTACATTTCTTACGTTAAGGATTCTGACATTTGGATCATTCTTGATATGTTTTCGTAATCTAGATACAAATACATCCATACTCCTACCTGCACATTGATTACCGTTCCAGAACTCAAAAAGGATTTCTTTACGGCCTATAACTGTATTCCGACGTTCGTATAGTCTTTTTAACAATTCACTCTCCCGAAACGACAGCTCGATGCATTCATCACCAGATCGCAAGGTATGCTGGCTTGGATTTAATTCATATTTACCGATCAGGATTCGGTCGGTCGGATTGTATTTATTTCTCAGTCTGTTCAAGGAATTGATACGAGCCACAAGTTCGTCAATATTAAAGGGTTTTCTCAGATAATCGTTTCCTCCCATATCAAATCCTTTTAACACATCCTCCTCGGAGGTGCGGGCAGTAAGAAATATCAGCGGGATAGCGCTATCCACTTCTCGGATTTTAGAAGCCAATGTAAACCCATCCATTCTGGGCATCATGATATCGGTAACTACAATATCGGGTTTATTGAGAAAAAATGATTCCCACCCCTGTTGCCCATCCGTGCAGAACCTAACGTTAAATCCTTTGGAGACCAATACATCACGCACAATTTTGGCCATTTTTTCTTCGTCTTCTACGAATAATATATCAATCATTTTTTCATTTTTTTAGGTATAGATATGATAAAGGTACTCCCCTCATGTAACACACTTTTTAACTTTATAGTTCCACCATGCTGATGAACAATCTGCTGTACATAAGCCAGACCTAAACCAAAGCCTTTAACCGTATAGAGATCTCCTTCTGGTACTCGAAAAAAGGGTTCAAAGACTTGATCGTGATATGCAGATTCAATTCCGATACCATTATCTTGAATGGATAGTGTTACAAAATCTTCTTTCTTTATCTGTAGCACAATATGAACCTCGTCAGCACCATATTTTATCGCATTTTCTATTAAATTAGCGATTACATTTCTCATATGCTGACTGTCTCCTAGCATATATTCACTATCCGTTGATGGTGAGAAAACAAATTTAACATCATGCTGATTATTGCTCAAACGGGCACTTGATATGCACTTCTGTATCAATGCTATCAGATCATATTCTGTACAGTCTAACTGCCTATCCATTAATAGATCATCTTCGGCAATCTGTAATACTTTGTCGATCATGGAAGAAAGACGGTCGAGCTCTTCGCTGGCAATATGATGATAGGACATCTGATCGCTTAAGGTTCCGACAGTACCATCAAGTGCTTGCAGTGCTACAGATACTGTGGTTACAGGGGTTCGTAGTTCGTGAGTCAGATTATTGACAAAGGCTTTTCTAAGTATTTCCAGTTTATTCTGTTTTAACAAGGTGTGAAAGAGATAAACAAAAGAGCCGATGATGATCCAAACCATGATCAGTGATATAATCAACTGCCAGCTCAAACTATAGAAAAAGAACTGCCAGGGATTTAGAAAATCAACGGTAATGAATTTTCTTGCGTAGGGATCTGTATCATCTATAGAAAGACTTGAAACAGTTCCAGTAGTAACTGCTTCCCCAACATTTACACTTCTCCTAGTCACTACAGAATGTTGCCCGCTTAATAAGGTACTATCTTCTGTTGCGGGAACAACCTTCAGATCATACTTGATATCAATACCTTTTACAAGAAGATCGTTGTGAAACCGTTTCTCAATTTTATTTAACGATTCTTGGTCCGATAAATCTCCTAAAAAACTAAACAGCGGCACTGCTATCCTACGATGCACACTTTCATTCCACAACATATCAGCGATTGCATTATCTACTGTTCCGGCAATTTGTACCGGATGCATGGTGGCGGCAACGGCAGGCATACTCCTAGTGGTGCTCACTATTCTTAATTCATTATGATACAAACTATCTAAAAAAATCTGGAGATCAGCTTCCTGTATTTGCGGAAATTTTTTGACAATCGTTTGTACTAAATGTACTGGTAGCAGCGAAGCACGACTATCAGGTAGGTTTAGATTGTCATCATGATCAAGCTCCTGCTTTTCTGCTATCGTTTCGTGTATCGCCATATATAAGGACTGTTCTGCAGTTGTTAGAAATAAGCCCATGCGCTGCTTATAACTCGCGTATAACCAAGTGCCCAAAATGAGCAGTATCCCCATGCCGCCCAACAGCACCAGGACAAGTATTAGTTTTAATTTCTTTTTCATTTACGGAACAAAAATAACAATCAAAATCACAGCTAATTAAGGGGTTAACCTACTTTAACAAAATGTAACATTCGTTTACAACGCATATGATCAATTTTGAAGAAATAAGTAAAATGATATGAAAAACTTGATCTCAAAAAATCTTATACATCTACTCTTCTGTTGCTGTAGCGTTTTTATTCTCGGTTGCAAGAGTGTCGATGGACTTACCATAGATATTAATGATGAAAAGTTGATGATCAATAATGCTGATACGCTTACCATCACTGCTTCATCTTTTTTATTAGATCCATTACCAACTGCGGCGAATAAGAAATTGCTCGTTGGCGGCACTGTTGATGAGCAATTTGGTCAAGTAGCTGTGTCTTCCTATTTCAGATTATCAGCTTCGGACCTTTCGCTAGAAAAATTACCTGACGAGGTGACATATGATTCACTTTCTATCGAATTATACTATAACAAATACAGTTATGGCGACACCAGTCGGGCGTTAAGACTAGATATTCACCGGGTGATTCAAGATATTGAACCAAAAGAACTCCCTATTGCTTTGGAAGATGATGAATATCCCGTATTTGTTTCCGAAGCTACCTTATATTCGGATCGGACTTTTGATTATGACCCTATATCACTTGGTGGTATCACGATCATACCGCGACCGAATACGAAAACAGATACCCTAAGATTTAGACTAGATGATATTTTAGGAAAACAACTACTCGGTCTGGCCGTAAATAAGGATAGCAAACTCGTTAATAACGATGATTTTGTCGAATATTTTAAAGGTCTTCTGTTACGTTCGGATGGAGCTTCACATGCAGCCATTGGACTTCAAGATTCTTTAAAACTACGCATTCATTATTCCTATGATAACGAGATTGACGGTAAAAAAGCCTCTGGTGCGTTGATGCTCGGTATTGGCCCTAGTAAATACCAGTATAATCAAATAACTGCGAACCGAAATAATACTAATCTCGCTGATCTAACCTTCGACAATCAAGAGATCGCTAGCTCCAAGACCGAAAATAAGACGTTCATACAGGGTAGTACGGGTATAGTGACAAGATTGCGCTTTCCTACCCTCCGGTCTTTTTTAAGTATTGATAATAAGGCATTGAGTAAGGCTACGCTAATTATTGAAACAGAGCAGTCAGGTATTGGGAACCAGCCGCCGCCCACTTCTTTAATATTGATGGCTGCTAATAAATATGGAACTCCCACGTCAATCGTACAGGGTGCCAACGGCAATGCAACCGCTGTCTACCAACCAAACACACAGAGTGGCGGTGTTATAAATGGCAGATATGAATTCGATATCACAGATTACGTATCAAAACTAATAAAACAAAGTGGTTTTGACGAAAAGCAGAGTCTTCTGCTCACCCTTCCTACAAAAGACTTGCTGTCTTCTGTCAATCGGCTGATCATTGCAAATCAACAAAACAAACCCGCAATAAAATTAAATATATTATATGTTAACTATTAAATACATGAAGATGAATTGGATAATGAAAGTAGTACTAATGACCGTCATGTGCAGTGTCAGTATATCTTGCCGCGACAAAAAAAATGATGATCCTGACGAGTGGACACGTGGTGCTGATTTTGAAAGTTTACCCCGTAGCGGAGCCGCCTCTTTTACCATTAATGATTTAACCTATATTACTACTGGTTATGGCACAAATTCTACCCGCTTTGTTGATACCTGGTGTTTCAATCCTAAGTTACAAAGTTGGGATAAAGTAGCAGACTTTCCTGGTGAAGCAAGAAACAATGCAGTAGCATTTGTTATCAATGGGAAAGGTTATGTCGGTCTAGGTACAAATTCAAAGGTGATGTACACCGATTTTTATGAGTATGACCCCAAAACGGATAAATGGAGCAAAATTACAGATTTTATAGGAGCAGCTCGTTATGGTGCCGTTGCTTTTACGCTAAATGGAACAGCATATGTCGGTACAGGGCGGGATTTTGATGGTCAGGATTATAATGATTTCTTCTCTTATCAGTCGACCCCGACTGGAGGCAACTGGAAGAAAATAGCGAGCACACCAAATAAACGGTCATTTCCATTTGTATTTATCCTGAATAATTTAGCTTATTTAGGTGGTGGTGCAAGTAACAATCAAAATGTAAGTTCATTTTATAGCTTTGATGGAACGACTTGGAAAGAAAAACAGCCACTTGCGGGAAGAGATGACAAATATAATTACAATCTGACAAGATTAAGTGCTTCTGCTTTTGTACTCAATAACAATGCATATATAACTGGCGGTTTGACAACAAGCAGTGGTGCTCCTGCAAACAAAACGTGGAGGTATGTTGCAACAGGAGATTATTGGCAAGAACATCAGAATTTCCCCGGTTCTGCCCGGCATCAAGCGGTTAGTTTTGTACATGGTAATGTCGCATACATTACTACAGGCCGTTCCGGAACGACTCCATTTTATGATATGTGGAATTTCACACCAAACCCCTGGTAATTGAAGGAGTGATAATCTCGTGCCAAAAAAGGCAATTTTGGGATGCCAATTGTGGGCGAGATTAATTCCAAAAATTGTCAATGAAATTTTTCATTGACACCACATAAATTAACAGCATCAAATCAAAAATATAATTCTAAAAAAATGATCCAATTCGTCATACAGGTTGAAGATCAAATTATTGGCAATTCCATTATCCTTCTTTACAGTGATATAAATGGCTGTTGGATCTCACTATTACTATTCCAAATTAATTAAAAGATATGAAACATTTTTTGACTTGCCTACTGGCAACTGCAACCTTTTCTACCTACAGCCAGACAGCAGATAAGGTATTAGCAAGAGTGCGTTATAATTTTATGCACCTACAGGACACGACTAAGAAAGATGTTATCCATCGAGAAGAAATGTTGCTTATAATCGGGAAAAATGCATCCTTATACACTAGTGGCCTTAAAATAGCGCAAGCTCAGGGTATCAAGCGTATGCTAATAGCTTCAAATGCACAACATGCTACTGTTATGTCCACAACGGCAAGTGCAGCTTCTTCGGCATCAACTACCCTAGGGTCTGAAATCAGGGATATCCCTACTTTAACAGATTACTTTTTCTTTTTTAAAGAGCAAAAATTCTATACAAAAGAACAGATCATCAAACAATATTTGGTTCAGGAAGACGCTCCAAAAATTAATTGGACAGTGACTAATGATACGACCAGCTTCTCCGGTATACATTGCCAAAAAGCAACAGCAGACTTTAGAGGTAGAAAATGGGTTGCCTGGTATTCTCCAGAACTTCCTTTCCAAAGTGGTCCATGGAAATTAAACGGACTTCCAGGTTTAATTATAGAGGCTTATGATGAAAATGAAGAGGTACAGTTCAGGTTTGCAGGGATAGAAAATGTAACTGCTGCGAACAGCATGTCTCAAGAGAAAATAAAATTAGAAGCTGCTGGTATACGTCCGGAAATGCAGCTCTATATCAATGAAATTAATACGTATTTGGGAGATGAAATTAAATTACCAGAGCATATCATCAAGACAGATATAAAACAGCTCACTAAACTTAAAAAAGCACTAGAAAAAGATCCAGAGGGATTTTTTAAATCACAAATGGATTTCGGCACTGTGGATGCTCGTCACAAAACAATGCCCGCATTATCATTCGGAAGCGGTATGATCAAAAATATGAAAGAGAATAATCCCATTGAGAAAAATGATCCTAAATGAAAAAGAAGGTATGCATGACAGTTGTGTTGACATTTGGTTTTCTTTTATCTGCATTTTCACAGTTGCAGATAAAAGGAAAAATTACAAATTCAAATGGTGAGCCTATTCCTGCTGTAAATCTGATCTTGAAAACAAAAGATGGACTTGTTTTAAATTTTGGAAGTTCATCTAAAATAGGCTTATTTAACCTTACATTTCCGAACAATACCACAGACACGATTATATTAACTGTAACAGCAGTCGGTCTTAAAAATCAACGCATCATTTTAGATAAAAAAAATATTAAACCTAATTATGATCTGGTAATGATCGAAGAGCCGTTTAAAATAAAAACAGTGGATATTATAAGCAGACCAAAAATCACGTCCAATGGGGATACGCTCAATTACACAACTGCTCATTTTACCAGTAGCGAGGATCGAACAATTGCAGATGTGATCAGGAAGATGCCGGGAATTAAAATCGAAGATGATGGAAAAATAAAATATAATGGTAAAACTATATCCAATTTCTATATAGATGGTGATAATATGCTCAATGACCGCTACAATGTCGGAACGAAAATTCCACACGGAGCAGTTGAAAAAGTTCAGGTCATTGAAAAAGATCAACCGATCAAACTTTTGCGACAGAATAATATGAGCGACGATGTTGCTATCAATCTCGTAATAAAGGATGAGGCCAAATTAGATATCATCAAGGAAGTTCGTGCAGGAATCGGAATCCCGAAAAAATTCGAAGCGAATTTTATTGCGATGTCCTTCGGTAAAAAGTTTAAATTTATTAACAATGCAACAGCAAACAATATTGGAATAGATCCTAGAATTGAAATCCAGGCACATGGGAACAATAAATATGCTAATGAAAACAATAAACCGCAGGAGCTTTTATCAACCGGAACTGGGGGTAGTCCTCCTCTACCTCAGAGCAGATATCTGTTCAATACATCAGCATTAGCAAACCTAAATAATTATTACAGGATCAATAACGATCTTACTGCAAAATTTAATTTCTCTTATCTATATCAGCATGAAACGCAACAGATGGACGTTTCATCTCATACCTATCTAAGTAACGGTGAGACATTCAGCTACGAAGAAACACAGCTCAATAAAACGAATATACAAAAAACACATAGCGAACTTGATTTAACAGGCAATACTGATTCTTATTTTTTTAACAATACGCTAATCGCAAGCTTCGACCCAAAGCAGGTGAATTCTGGAATAGCAATCAACCTAAAGGATGCTGATCAGATACTTAAACAACAAACTTTTGATATATCAAATGAACTAAACTATATAAAGAAGATGAAATCATCTCATACGGTCAACTTCCATTCTTACTTAAACCTCACATCACAACCTGAATCGCTTTCCATAAATCCAGGGTTAAATGACTCCCTGCTCAATAATGGCATTCCTTATGCAAGTTTAATACAACAAGTAGAGACGCCAACTTTTTTCACCAACAACTACGTGACATATGGTCTGCGTACTGGTAGATTTAAACAAAATTATAAAGTGGGAGTTAGTACACAAGATCAGCAACTTATTTCGAACCTCTATCGTGAACAGTATGACGAAAGCAAGCAACTGATTAACACAATGACCAATGATATTGAGTGGTTTAAAAGAAAGGTATATGCCGAAGGTTCCTACGAATATACTGGAAATAAAATCCGAGCCTCTCTTATTGTACCTGTAGGATTTAATAAGATTAGTTACCTTGATGTAGATAAAAAATTGGACACCTCCTTAAACCGTGTTTTTGTTGATCCTAGTGTAAAAGTTGATTATCGGATTGGAACTGAAAATGAGATAGCAGTAAATTATAATTTCAACAATAAACTTGGTGGAATCGAAGAAGTCTACAAAGGAATAATTTTAAAAAACTATCGGTCTCTGTATGCAAATGATGCTCCAGTATCAGAACAGAAATCCCATCATGTAAACGCTACCTTTAGATTTAAGCAGTCTTTAAACATGCTTTTCTTTAATCTATCTGTCAGTTACGATCATACATCTTTCAATACTATTTCATCGTTTCGGGTCGATAAAAATCTGCAACAGAAAATAATCCTGGCTATGAAAAATAGAAATTCAGTTTTATCATTTAATGCAAACGGCAGTAAATATCTACCTCCTATACAAAGTACATTTAATGTTTGGGCTAACTACGAAATCAAGAGGTTCACACAGCTGCAAAATGGTTTAGTTGAAAATTTCAATACATCAACAGTATCTTATGCCGCAGGGATCGAATCAAAGCTTACAAATTTTCTCAGCTGGTCGTACCTTGGCAACTATTCCATCACCAACAGCATACCAGGAATTGATACACAAGTAAAAATAAACCCGAAACAGCTTACGCAAAGATCCGGTTTAACTGCAAATTATTTTAAAAATTTATTTATAACCCTTTCGGCGGAGCATCGTTTTACAAAGCAGGCGGGACAGCCAAACCTAAACTTTATATTTTCAGATTTCAGCTCGAGATTCGTTTTTGTGAAAATAAAAACCGATTTACAAGTTGGATTAACAAACTTGACCAATATCAAAAAATTTGGAACGATTGCTTTTTCACCAAACGCAATGAAGGTATCGAACTATCGTCTCCCAGGACGACAAATGATGATCAAAACCACATTTAATTTTTAAAAGCAGGCAAATTATTGGTCTTCACCTACCCACTTGTCAAATTGCTCCCTTCATTTATTAAGTGGGGACAAGCTTATCTACAATCTTTAGACAAACTTGTCCACTATTTTTTTTACTTGGAAAGTAATGTCAGGACGGCTTCACCAACAGCTTTTGCTGATTGTGGATTCTGTCCCGTAACCAATCGTTGGTCTACTACGACATGTTCTTGCCATACACCTGATTTTTCGTAAATACCTCCTCGTTCTTTTAACTTTTCTTCTAATAAAAACGGAACTACCTGATCTAATTTTACGGCTCTTTCTTCATCATCACTAAAACCATTGACTTTCTTTCCTTCAATCAGATAACGACCATTATTTAACCGAATGTTTATTATACCAGCTGGTCCATGACATACTGCACTCACAATACCACCTTGCTCATATATTTGGGTTGCAACAGTTGACAATTCCTTATTATCAGGAAAATCCCACATGGCACCATGTCCGCCTGCATAGTGAATAGCAACGTAATCGGCAGGATTTATTTCACTTGGTTTTTTAGCTTGGGTTATTTTAGTATGATAAACGCGATCATTCCAAAATTCGGCATTGACCTGATCGGTTAAATCAAAGCCATCGACAGGTGACTCTCCTCCTTTTGGACTCACAAAGTCCATTTCATATCCTGCATCTTTAAATATTTTCCATGGATGGGATACCTCCGAAAGATAATAACCCGTGGGTTCTCCTGTATTTCCTTTTTTATCATGACTGGTCACCACAAATAAAATTTTCTTTTTCATATTTGGAGATTTTGCAATTTGTGCAGTTGCGGTATTTGTTAAGAAAAAAATGGCGCAACATGCAAAGGCCAATATTCCATTTCTGATCATCTTCATTGTTTGATAGTATTAATTTAAGGTATTTTATATATATTAATGAGAAATATAGCGTTCGATTTCCATTGCTTCGCAAGAATGTAGTCCTGCAAAAGTCGATAGCTAGGCTCTATTCGTTTTTCAGCTATGCGAAATAAGGAACAATAAACTCTGTAAACTCTTGTATCAATTCATCTGTTGGTCTTCGTGTGGGTTTGATATTTAATATTATATGTGATAATCCCTCTTTACGCTGTTCTTCCCAGAATTCAATTAAAGCGTCTCGCCCTCCTGACAAATGAAAATTGGACAACACCAGTGGACTAAAACGATCTTCCGACAAATCAAAGAATTGTCCATAACCATAAGGTATAAATCTGTCATGATCTGCAGCTTGCTCTAACTGCTGTACACGCAACTTCACATTTCTTGCCGCATCACCATGCCAGATCCATCCGTCCATATTATTGCTGATCCATTCAATACTTTGCCCCCCACGTCCAATTGAAATGGTCGGTATATGTCCTGAAATAGGTTTCGGTATCAGGTCTAAGGTACCGTCGAGGGAACCATAAAATTCAGAACGAAATTGAGGGAAGCTTTCTTCAGTAACTTTTTTTATAATTTGTCTTGCTTCGCGAAATCTTTCCGAACGGGTTTCAAAATCGCAACCAAAAGCAGGATATTCACCAAACCGATCTCCAGAAGCAAGCCCTAAAAGAAAACGTCCTTCAGAAAGCTGATCGAGTGTCGCGGCTTGTTTTGCAACGATCAAAGGGTCACGAAGCGGGAGTACAATGCCAGCGGTACCAATCGTAATATTACTGGTCTTCCCAGCTAAATAACTGCCATATACCATAGGGTCATAGACCTGACCGGCATCGCCAAATTGGGGATCTAGAAAGGGAACATCTCTTAGCCATATGGCACTTATACCACCTTGATCTGCGAGCGAAACTATTTTTTCTAACTTAGATGTATCAGGGACCGGACTGTCGGGGTAACCAACCATAGGAGACATAAAACCAAACGTGAGTTTTCCGGGTTTAAAAATATTTGAATACCCTTTATGTTTCATATTATTTTTTTTCATCATGTATCATTTAAGCTTAAAAATTATCGACCACGATTCAATCGAATACTATAAAAAGTAAGTAATATTGCTCCAATTAGGAATAGTGTACCAATCCAAGGGGTACTCTGCAAACCTAGGGATGAAGTGACGACTAACCCTCCGGCGTAAGATCCGATCGCGATGCCGATATTAAATGCTGCAATATTTATTGCTGATGCGACATCTTCCGTGCCCGGCAATTCTTTTTCGGCAATCTGAACAACAAGCAATTGTAAACCTGGTACAGTGGCGAATGACAATAGACCGATTAGAAATAAAGTGATAATACTAAGCACCGTATTGGATACCGTAAAATAGAAAACGAAAAGAAAAAGTGCTTGGATAATGAACATCCAAAACAATGCTTTTAAAGGAGCTTTATTGGCAATTTTTCCGCCTACAAGATTTCCAATCGCTATCGCAATACCGTAAATCAGCAGGATAACGGTTACTGTCGACTCTTGTAAACCTGTAATCTCCTGGAGAATGGGTGAAAGGTAGGTAAAGACAACAAATGTGCCTCCATACCCCATTGCTGTCATCAAAAATGCCAAGATCAGCTTCTTATTCGTCAGAACTTTAAGTTGTGCAGTTAATGCTATTCCTTTAGCATTTTTCAATGTATTAGGTAGCAGCATAACACTTGATACCAAACCGATAATGCCCAATATGGAAACGCCTACGAAGGTTGCTCTCCAACCAAAATGCTGACCAATGAATGTACCTAACGGTACGCCAGTGACAATCGCGAGTGTAAGCCCGGCAAACATAATGGATATAGCAGTCGCTCTTTTTTCTTCTTTAACCAAAGAGGCAGCAATCGTGGATCCTATGGAAAAATATATACCATGAGCGAAACCGGTTAAAACTCGCGCAATAACTAAGGTGATAAACCCTGGAGCAAGTGTTGCAAATATATTTCCAATGATGAACAGCAAGACTATGGAAATTAACAAGGGTTTACGAGGAAATCGGGCAGTCAAAGCTGTAAGTATAGGCGCTCCTATCGCTACCCCTATGGCATAAAGACTAACTAACAGACCTGCTGATGGGATGGAAATCGCTAGATCTTTCGCGACAGTAGGCAACAGTCCTACAATAACAAACTCTGTCGTACCAATTCCAAAAGCTGTAATGGTCAGTGCCCAAAGTGCTGCTGGCAGCCCTTTTTTCTCATCTCTCAAGGAGGCTTTGGGTAAATTTGATGCTATATTATTCATATTATTATAATTTACAATTTGGTCAAGTATCCTTAAACTGTATTCTTAGTAAAAGCACACAATGAGATCAAGCTAATAAAGAGCGCGGCATATTTGTTTGTATACATCTGAATAGTCAATGACTTCTGAATTAAATTGATGATCCAAACATTGCAGCTCATGGCAAAACACTTCGCACATTTTATTTGCTATTTCAATACAAAGTACGGGCGGATATAGCTATCATCAAAATAATAAGAATTATAGTTATGTATAAAAATAATAATAGCAGAATGCTATTCTAATATTTGAAGAAAATGGCGCTATTTATCAGAAAAATTAGGCTGAAAAATTACTGACGTAGTTACATGTTGCGTTATCAAAAATGTGCTCTATTCTTAACAAGAATAGTAGAAATCGACAAGCGGGGAAATCACTAAATAGTTTATAACATTAAAAATCGAGGATACTCAATAGATCTTTACTGAAATTCGCTGGATTGATTGCAGTGTAATAATGAAAAGTTAGATAAAGCAACAAGCAAAAACTACCATACGGTGGACAGGACATCTATTTTGGGATATCAATTTTGCGTCTTGGATCCATAATTACAATAACAGATCTTTAATCATATCAATTTGATGCGATGAAACGACATTTTTATTGTAGGCTAAATAGAGTTTAATAGGATGTTTTTTTAGATTAGGACAGATCTCTTTTAATTTTTTATCCTGAATATAGGATTCTGCAATATAACTTGGAACAATACTCAGACCATGCCCCTGTATAAGCGTACCTATTAAAGCATTAAAATCAGGGATAATCAAGCATGGTTTAATATTGGGTCGTTTCTTAAAATTCTCTTGCCAGAAACTCTTGACGAGTATTAAATCACTGCTATAGGTATACCATTTTTGATTTAATAGCCATTGTTCAATTTCATCTTGCTGATCGACAGATAGTATATCTAGTTCATGTGTATCCAAAGAGGAATTAGCTACAACAATATCCTCGCTTATAAAAATCTCTTCATATTGAATGTTCTTTTCTTGACCAGAATATTCACTTATTAAAAAATTTAGATTACCAAGTAACAGATTGTCCTTTAGGATCGAAAAATCATCAAATTCAAACACAAGATTAGCGGGCGCAAGTCCAACCTTTGAAGAAATTTTATTTGTATAAAAATCTCTTGAAACACCAATACAGGTAAGGGGTATATCCGATTCTCTGGTATACCTAAACTCAGATTCAAGTCGCTCCAAGCCTTCCAATGGCCCAATCAGTTGCGAATAAAACAATTTCCCATAATCCGTCGGAACCATTCTTCGGGGTTTGCGTTCAAACAATTTCTTTCCTATGTGTGCTTCTAAAAACGATAGATGCTGGCTCACATTAGGTTGTGAAATTAAGAGAACTTTTGAGGCTTGTGTTAAAGTCCCTGTATTATATATCGCTTTAAATGTTCTAAACCATTCTAAATTAACCATAGCATTTGATATAAATTATTTTATAGATATCGATAATTTAACCTATTTATTTTATAAACAAAGCTACACTAGCTTTGTGGCACACAAAAAAATAAAAATGGACAATATTTATGATTTTTATAGTCGCAAAAGTAAAAGGTATTTTGGAATTATACTAGGACTATTATTTTTAACAGCGGCTTGTTCCCCAAAAATAGAGAAATCTGAGGAGGAATCGATTACAATTCCTATCGCTGAAATTAAAAAAGAGCGTTATGAAATGGCGGACTACTTTCCTGGAGTAGCTTCTGGAATTAACAACGTTGAAGTACGGCCGCAAGTCTCTGGCTATCTGGATAAAATCTTAGTGGATGAAGGTGCTTATGTAAAAAAAGGACAAGTACTATTTATTATTCAGGAAAAGACATTTCAAGAGACTTATCAATCGGCTACAGCTTCGACAGAAATGGCACAATCATTAGTAAAAAAAGGACAAATTGAATACGATAGAATTAAACAGCTTGAACGTGCAAATGTGCTTTCTAATGTTCAACTACAAACGGCTAAGGAGGAGCTCGACTTTGCAAAAGCTGCGGTTAGAAAAGCGGAAGCAGATGAAAAATTAGCGGCCATAAAGAAGAGCTTTACACATATAATTGCCCCTGTTAGTGGTTACATTGGAAGAATTCCTTACAAAAAAGGTGCGTTAGTTGGTCTACAAGAAAAGGAACCGCTCACTGTACTATCAGACATATCTGAAATTCATATTTACTTCTCCATGAGTGAAACAGATTTTTTAAAATTCAAATCGCATTATTCGGGTTCAACTATTGAAGAGAAAATTAAGCGCCTTCCTCCTGTTCAATTACAGTTACCAGATGAATCCATTTTTTCTGAAAACGGAAAAATTGACTTAGTCCTCGGGCAATTTGATGCACATACAGCGGCTATCAATTTTAGAGCGACCTTTAAAAATACGGGCAATCTGCTACGATCTGGAAACACAGGTAGAATTATTTTGCCAAAATATTATGATGATGTTATTAAAATACCCCAATCGGCTACATTTAAAATTCAAGATAAAATCATGGTTTATACTGTTGGAAAAGATAATACCGTTCATCTTGCTTCCTTAAAAATAAGGGATAAGGATGAGCATCACTATGTGGTGTCTGAAGGTGTCGACATCGGTGATCGGATTGTTTCAAAAGGCGCTGACCGCCTGAAAGAAGGACAACGTATTAACCCCGTAAACGAATAAAGATGCTAAAGAAAATAATAAATAGACCGGTTACCGCAACTGTAATCGCTTTTTTAATGGTGATCATGGGAGTTTTGGCAATGATACGTTTACCAATGGAAACTTTTCCAGAAATCGCTCCTCCCTCTGTAGTCGTCAGTGCACGTTATCCGGGAGCAAATTCAGAAACTGTGGCTCGCTCTGCCGCTATCCCTCTGGAGCAAGCTATAAATGGTGTAGAGAACATGATGTATATGACATCCTCTTCGTCTAATGATGGAAATCTAAATATCACGGTGTTCTTTAAGCTAGGTACTGATCCGGATCAGGCTGCAGTAAATGTACAAAATCGTGTAGCACAGGTGACGAGTCAGCTTCCTAAGGAAGTCATTGATAATGGTATCAGTACAGCTAAGCAAAATAACAGTATGATTATGATCATTGATTTTGAAAGTACAAATCCGAAGTATGATGCTACATTCTTGAATAATTATGACTTAATCAATATTGTTCCATACATCCAACGTATTCCCGGCGTCGGAAAAGCACAGGTTTTTGGAAGCAAAGATTATGCGATGCGCATTTGGTTAGACCCTGCCAAGATGGCTAACGCTAACATTGACGCAAAAGAAGTACTGCAAGCAATTGATAATCAAAACATAGAGGCAGCTCCTGGCAAATTTGGCGAAGGTAGCGACCTTTCTTTTGAATACAGTTTAAAATATCAGGGTAAATTTAATGATATAGAGCAGTATAAAAATATCGTTATCCGCGCAAATGCTGATGGCTTAGTTTTAAAATTAGGAGATGTAGCGAAAGTAGAATTAGGTTCGCTAGATCATTCTTTTGCAACTGCACAAACGCTAAATGGAAACCCAGGTACTGGAGTAGCAATTTTTCAAACTCCAGGTTCAAACGCAAATGAAATCCAAAAAGAAATACTCAAATTCATGGAAAAGGCTGAGAAAGATTTTCCTGAAGGTATCAAGTATTATATTGCTTATAGCACCAAAACCTTTTTGGATGCTTCCATTAGTCAAGTAAAAAGTACGTTGATAGAGGCATTTATTTTAGTCTTTCTAGTCGTTTTTCTATTTCTGCAAGATTTCCGATCCACATTAATCCCTGCAATTGCAGTTCCGGTTTCTATTATCGGCACATTCTTTTTCATGAGTATTTTTGGTTTTACGATCAATCTGCTTACTTTATTTGCTATGGTATTGGCTATTGGTATTGTGGTTGATGATGCAATTGTAGTAGTCGAAGCAGTACATAGTAAGCTGCATGGAAAAAATCAGAGTGCTAAATCGGCTACAATTTCGGCAATGGGTGAAATTACAGGACCAATATTGTCGATTACCTTAATTATGTCTGCCGTATTTTTACCAATTGGATTAATAGAAGGGCCTGTAGGAGTTTTTTATAAACAATTTGCATTTACTCTGGCTATTGCTATCGCCCTTTCTGCCATTAACGCACTAACCCTTAGTCCTGCCCTATGTGCTATTCTATTAAAAGAGCAGCACACCGAAAGCAATAAGAAAACTAAAGGCCTACAAAGATTTTTTTATGTGTTTAATGTCGGTTTTGATGCCGCCACAAATAAATATAAAAAGATCGTTTATTTATTGATAAAGAAGAAGTGGCTCGCTATAACTGGGTTGGTAATCGTAAGTATCATTACAGTACTCCTTGCAAAAAGCACACCGAAAGCATTTATCCCGACAGAAGATCAGAGTCTGGTTATGACTGCCTTTAGTTTGTCGCCAGGAACATCATTAGAAAGGACAAAAGAAGTCACAGCAAAGCTTAGTGAGAAGCTAGGCAACATAGACGGTATGTACTATAATGCGATGGTTAATGGCAATAACCTTTTGGCAGGTACCGCATCCCCTTCGTACGCGGCATCTTATTCCATTCTAAAACAGCCTAAAGATAGAGCGATCAATCATGATATCAATGTAATCATGGATTCTATACGGTACTATTTTAATCAATTACCGGAAGGAAAGCAATTGACATTTTCTATGCCCACAGTACCGGGTTTTGGAAATGTGGATGCACTAGATGTTGTTCTCAAAGATAATTCAGGAGGCGATATTCAGGAATTTGCAACAATAACCGATAGTTTCTTAAAATCGTTATCCCAAAGGAAGGAAATAGCATCGGCTTTTACTTCTTATAATGCAAAATTTCCACAATATATGATTGACGTTGATGCTATAAAGGCTAAACAACTGGGATTGGAAGTTAAAGACGTAATGGAAACGATGCAAGCGTATTTTGGAGGAACTTTTACTTCAGATTTTAACCGGTTCGGAAAATATTATCGGGTAGTTGTGCAAGCAAACTCCAAATTTCGTCAAGATGAAAGCTCACTAAAAGAAGTATTCGCAAAAAATACCTATGGACAAATGGTTCCCTTGCAGTCAATTGTTAATCTAAAGCCTGTATTTGGACCTGAACAAGTTACCCATCTCAATCAGGCAACTTCCATTAATTTGAATGTACAGGCTGCTAAAGGATTTTCTTCGGGTGATGCAATGACCGCTATTAATGAGACTGCAGCTAAACTGCCAGCAGGGTTCTCGCATGAATATATAGGGATGGCTAAAGAGGAAAGTGAAGCGGGTAATCAGACTGTTGCGGTATTTGTACTTTGTATTGTTTTCGTCTACTTTTTACTGGCGGCACAATATGAAAGTTATATACTTCCCTTTGCAGTCATTCTTTCCTTACCTCCAGGTATATTGGGTGTTTTTGGATTTATCAATATCATGCAGGTCAGTAATAATATTTATGTGCAGATTGGTATGATCATGCTCATCGGACTACTGGCAAAAAACGCCATTTTAATTGTAGAGTTTGCACTGCAACGCAGGCATTTTGGTCGTTCTTTGGTAGAAGCCGCAATGCAGGGTGCCGCATCACGTTTAAGACCTATTCTGATGACCTCCTTTGCCTTTATTGCAGGGATGATGCCGTTATTATTTTCAGGTGGCGCAACGAAGCAAGGAAATCTTTCCATTGCCTCCAGTACCATTGGAGGTATGTTTTTGGGTGTTATACTTGGGATTTTTATTATCCCTGTCTTATTCGTTACATTTCAATATTTGCATGAAAAAATATTTGGAGTTAAAAAAAACAATCTAATATAACGCATGAAAAGATCAACTAATATTAAAAACTTAAGCATATTTTCTCTTAGTATTTTCTTCTCTTCCTGCGCGATAGTAAAAGAAGATTACAGAAAAAATATATCGATCCAGCCACAATATAAAACGGAATTAGATTTAAATAAATCGAAAGAGGTTGATCATACTTCATTTGATTCGTGGAGTGATTTTTTTAAGGATGATTCTTTGCGTTGGGTATTGAATGAGATGCTGGCCCATAATTTCGAAATAGGAATGGCTCAACAATCTTTAAATATGTATAAAGAATATCAAAAAGAAGCTAACCTTTCGGGGTTGCCTGAAGTAAATTTAGTGCTTGGGGCAAAAATGGATTACTTTTCAGAAAAAGGATTCTACGGAAGTCAGGGGACTAACATAGCGTCGACATTAAATTCCAGAAAAATTGAAGATTATTCTGTACATGCGAATATTAATTGGGCTTTAGATTTTTACGGCAGTACAAAAAACAAAAAAAAGATTGCATTTTATAATCGTTTAAAATCGGAAATGCAATTACATAGTTTACAAGTGGCACTACTATCTTCCGCTGCACAAACTTATAGTACGCTGCAAATGCTCAATAAGCAATTACTCATTACCCGCAAAAACTTAAGCATACAGAAGAGTTTAGTAGAAATGATGAAAAGTCAGTACATAAATGGAAACATTAGCAGCCTCGCCGTACAACAAACTGAGCGCCAATATCATGATGTTTCAGGACAGATTCCAGATCTATTACAGGCAATTCAAATCCACGAAAATTATTTGAATCAATTAATTGGTAAAAATCCGGGATCTCTACTTTTCATATCTCCTACGGCTATGGTAGATGATCAAAAAATAGTATTGGGTGTACCAGCGGACTTACTGTCCAAACGATCAGATTTAAAAGCTAAGGAACACGAAGTAGAGATCGCTTATGGGCAATTAAGTCTTAGTAAAACAAATCTTTATCCTTCCTTTATGATCACTGCAAACCAAGGCTTAAATAGCATGCGGGTAAGTGACTGGTTTAACCCCGCTTCATTTTTATCACAGTTTGTAGCGCAGATGACACAACCTTTATTTAATAGACGTAAAAATAAAACCGAAGTAAAAGTTCAAGAATTTAATATTCAGCAAAAAATACTAAGCTTTAAAAATACTTATCTTATAGCGGTAAATGAAGTATCAGATGCACTTATTCAGATCGAGCAGACCAAAGAAAAAATAAGGTCTCTACAAGAGGAAAGTAAAGTTTTGCAACTCTCGTTAAAAAATGCACAGTTCATGTTTGATAATGGTGAAGCTTTATATTTTGAAATTTTAGATGTACAACAAAACTTATTAAAGAATGAGCTACAGATCGCTGCATCAGAAAACATGCTGAACACCTCACTCATAAAACTTTACATATCACTAGGTATTAACAAGATTTAATTTTCATCGTTCTAAAAGAACATGTAACCCCTAAAAAACAATAATTTACAACCTTTAGGCTGAAGAAGGTGAATCCCTGTGGGCTAACTGTAATGGATTAATTATTTTTTGATGATGTGTGATTAACTTCAGTACGCTTGATGATGTGTTTAAAAAGCATTATTTACTTAAAATAGTGTTTTCCCTCATTATGGTCATTTCATCTATACACAGGCTAGCGAATAATCCTGCTAGCCTGTGTATTAAGAAAATGAATCGCTACATCTTTAGCAAAAGATGAAAATGTTTGTTTACATCTTGTCATCGATAATTATGAACAATTGCAGGTTAATTACTTTGCGCAACAACGGGAATGCTTTCAGCATTTTTATTTAATTCAAGTACAATCACCGTATCATCTGGATTCGGTAATTGCGTTGGTAAACTTAGCGCTATACTCCCAGTAACACTTTGTGAAAAAGTAATGACATCTCCGTTTAGTATATGCGCTTTTTTGACTTTTATGCCCTTTAAAGCAGGAAGTGTCAGTACATCCTCTTTTCGATCGAAAACGTGCACATATAAGACATTACCTTTCCGTGTGGAAGCATAGGTATTGTTCGGAATAAATGGACCTCCTTTAGTGCCATAAATACTCTCGCCATAGGTGTTTAACCAGTCGCCCATCTCTTTCAATCGATTATTCTGTCTGGCTTCAATACGGCCATCCAGCATCGGGCCAACATTAAAAAGGAGATTGCCGTTTCCTGCAGCTGTTTTTGCCAAGGTCTGGATACATTCTTTAGTGGATTTTAGTGCATCATTGGGTTTCCATGCCCACTGGTTCGCAATAGTCATGCAGGATTCCCATGGATAATCCATGTTTAATGCACCTATCTTCTGTTCCGGTGTCGCATAATCTCCGATAGCATCCGAAGACAAGCGTGTATGGTCTTCTCTTGTCCTATCGAAATCACTTATACCTTTTAAACGATTGTTAATGATGACATCGGGTTTCAACTGTTTTAACAAAGCATATACTTCCTGTGCATGGGCATCGGTCCATTCTTTGTCCCAGTTACCGTCGAACCAAAGCATATATGGGTCGTAATTGGTCAAGATCTCCGTTAACTCATCTTTCATAGTAGCAACAAATTTTGCCATGTCAGTCGTTGCGTTGATCTCCTTTGTACCCGCACGTGCATAAGGGTAATGTGGATCGTGCCAATCCAGTACGGTGAAATATATGCAGAATTTTAGACCATGCTTTTTACAGGCTGCCGCCAGTTCGCCCACAACATCACGCTTAAAAGGTGTCTCCATAATATTCAAATCTGAAAATTTGGTCGGCCATAAGCAAAAGCCATCATGATGCTTGGCTGTAATGGTCAAATATTTCATACCTGCATTTTTTGCAGTCTTTACCCACTCTTCAGCATTGAATAATACCGGATTGAATTCTTTATACAATTGGTCATAATCCTCAAAGGGAACTTGGTTTCCTCGACTCCATCCAATTTCGGTACCACGCAGCGCGACAGGCCCCCAATGGATGAACAGGCCAAAACGTAAATCCATGAACTGATCGATTATAACTTTCGATGTTTTAACAATGGGTGTCACTTTTTCAACTTGAGCAGAGAGCGGTCCGCTAATGGTCAATAACAATAGAAGGTTTAAAAAATATTTCATATCATCACTTTATTAAGTTCTTTTTAAGGCATATTTAAACACCGAAAATTAGGTTGAAAAAACAGTTACTCAGCTATTGTGTCATATCAACGGAACAGTGCAAAAGGTTTATATTTCAAAATTAACCCGATATAAACCTGGGCATTGCATCTATATTACCCTGATTTGACTCAATGTTATCCTGACAGATTGATGTAGCAAATCTTTGTCTTGTTTTAGATATTAACAACGACTTTATCGATGTCACGATTTGTTTCCACTTTTAAACGCGCCTTTCCTATTTCTTCAAATGAAAAGGCTTTATGGATACTCGTTTTTAAAAGGTTTTCTTTTAAGAATAAAATAACTGCAATATGCTTATATTCGGAAATTGCACAGATTAAAAAAATACACATCAACACGATGATCAATGGGAATCGATAATTTAATAGCTTTAATTTCAACTTACGCGAGGTTTTCCGAGGCTGATATTGCGATTATCAAGTCAAAATTTACACAACATAAGTTTAAGCAAAAAGAATATATTCTTCAAGAAGGTGAGGTCTCTACGCACCTACATTTTATTGCGATTGGCCTGGTACGCATCTTTTACGTAAAAGATAGCAAAGAAATAACGAGCTACTTATCGAGTGACAATGGTTTTGTTTCCTCCTATTCAAGTTTTATAAACCAGTCAAAGTCTTATGAATACATCCAGTGCCTGGAAAAATCGCAAACGCTGGCCATCACTTACAAGGATATGCAGGAGCTTTATGAAACTGTTCCCCAATGGGAAAGAATAGGAAGATTTTTCTCAGAACAGAATGTGTTATGTTTAGCAGATCGGCTGTTAAAACTCCAATCTATTCCAGCCAAAGAAAAGTATCTTGAATTTTTAAAAACATCTTCTGAAAAAATAGTGCAACGGACACCCCTTATCCATATTGCATCTTATCTCGGTATTACTCCTGAATCATTAAGTAGAATCAGAAGCGAGATTTCTTAACATTTATCAAGGAGAAACAATAAGCGATTAGACATTTTTGTATAAAAAAATACAAGAATGAAAGAGATCGCTAAAAATGTATACCAAATTCCGGTGCTACCAAGAAACAGTATCAACTGCTATATCATTGACGATATACTGATTGATGCAGGAATAAGAAGTTCAAGCAAAACCATACTACAGGCACTTAAATATAAAAAAATCACCACCCATGCCTTAACTCATGCCCATGCTGACCATCAGGGAAGTTCTGCTGTGCTATGCAACACGTTAAAGATTCCACTCTGGACTTCTGAATTTGAAAAAAATAATGCGGAATCAGGAAATGTCACGAATGAATATCCGGATAAAAGGCATTTTATTGCTCGGTTTCAGCAACATTATTGGGCAGGAGAAGGTCATCATGTATCCCGCATTTTAAAGGAGGGCGACACGATTGGTAGTTTTATTGTTATCGAAACTCCTGGACATTCACCGGGGCATATTTCATTTTTTAGAGAGGAAGATCGGGTTTTAATCCTTGGTGATGTGCTTGTGAATATGAATTTAGTAACCACTGTTTCCGGGTTAAGCCAACCGCCCGATCTATTTACTAAGGATAAGAAATTGAACCTAACATCTATTCGAAAAATTTATAACCTAAAGCCCAAGATCATTTGTTTTGGACACGGACCTGTTTTATATGATAAGGGGGAATTAGAACAGTTTATGACGAATCATTATTCCTAATAGAAAGTGTCTAATAAACTTATTATCAATAAGCATTGAATGCGTATAGCGAACGGAATTATTAATCATAAACTTAGTCATCGTTCACACTAACCCTCTTCGGTTCGCCAGTCTCGTTTAAAATCATAAACATACAACTATCAACCCCATAAGTACAATGCATATTGTTAAACTTAGTGGATCCTGGAAAATTGTTCATGTGCTTTGGCAATTTAACAACGCAGAACAGCATTAAATATCCATTTGAAATGAATGGTTGTTAAAAGGGTCGGACAGTAAAAGCAGCCTATCGGCGAGATCTCAAATCGCACTGCTTTTCATCTGTTCTAAAAAGGCTCTAGAAGGTGCTCTAGAGCCTTTAATGATCGGAATGGGGTACCGAATTAAAGTTTTTATATTGTGTTACGCTAAATTATACATTTTTTTTACAGATTAAAAGAAACATCATAAATAAATGTCTCTTATACATAAATAAAAAAAATAGTTATAAAAAACCATTGAGACATGAGCTACTGCTTCTAATGCCTAAGGATAAAAGAAAGAGAAGCTTCCGACGTCTTCAAATTAAAAAAAAATTAATGAGCCCCAATCATAAAAGCGCTAACAAGCCTCGCTCAGACAGCTAGCTAAAAGCTACTTACGACACACCCTCGCAAGTCTATCGTTATAAAAGACAAAACTTAACGATCCTCATACACGAATAGAAATAATCAAAATAGCAATTACATTGCGTCGGAGTTTTGAATCCACGTTCAAGCTATAGCTATGCGATCGCCAGGTTTTTAAAGAGCATTTAAGCCTTGTGCGTATAACTACCTAGCCATGCTGCATCCTACTAACGTATTTTGGTCCAGCGACAGCGAATATCACACACTTTATAACGAATATAGCTTAGCAGTAGGCTCCCGCTTTTCCCCTATTTATATTTGATTGTAGGAACTATACTTAATAACCTTTAAAAACAAGAAGATGAAAAAGATTTTAATGACTCTTTGCGCTATCGGACTAGTGTCCTCTGCTGCATTTGCGGGATCGGGTAAAATGCCGAAAAAAGTTAAAGATGCGGGAATATTCTGTGAGTATACGCTAAATATCTACGACTCCAACGGAAATTTTTTAGACTCGGAAGTCACATTATCCTACCAAGGTAGTGGATCTTGCGGCCGATTTTTCAAAACCATGCGATCGTATTACACATCGCAAGGATATCAACTTAATTAAAAGAACAACTGATTTTACACTAAAAATTACACAAGATGAAAAAGCTATTATTTGCACTTATCGCCACATTTGGACTTTGTGCTTCGAGCATGGCTGCTGAAAAAAGTACTAAACTTGTTTCTAAAGAAACTGCAGTAAAAATCGAAAAGGCATGGAAATGCACAATGTCTGTAACCGTTTATGTGAACGGTGATGCTGTAGGTTACGATGTTTACCATACAACGACCAATGGCTCGTGTCACACGTTCTTTAAAGCCATAAAAAAAATGTACACTGATCAAGGTTTTTCGATGAACTAGGATAACCTTAATTAAAAAGCTTTTCTAATCTGAGCCATAGTGTTATTTTTTCTATGGCTCAGATCATATTTATAGTGCTCTTCGTACGCGCTATAACCGAATCTACAATTAAAATATAATACCCATGATACGTAATGTAATTTTACTGCTTTTAGCGGTAAGCGGAAGTCTAACTTCGAAAGCCCAACAGCTGATGGCGAGTTACGAATATATTCCTTCGCCCGTCGCAACCTTTAAAGAGGATGTCTATTATGACGGAACGGTAAAGATTGCGGTCCGCGACTCGATTTCGCTAAAAAAAGAAACAACCACAGGCCAGTCTGAAGATGAAATGGAGTCGAGTGAGCTTTCTGTTGTGCTGGACGCTGGCAAAATATTCCGTAAAATTGTTATCCAGGATCCTAAACAAAAGGGACTGATAGAAACCCGATCACTGGACAGTAAAAACTATCTGGTAGAAGATCACACCTTTAAAGCGATCAACTGGAATACCGATTACCCGGAAGAGGAGAAATTCGGAAATAAAATGTGTAAAAAAGCGACCGCAGACTATCGGGGTACAAAAGTAGTAGCCTATTATGACCCGTCTATCCCTGTACCGGCCGGACCGTACAAATTTGGAGGGCTTCCTGGTCTTATTGTAATGCTATACACCGAAAGTGCTCATCCGCACTATTGGTTGCTAAAAAAAGTTTCTTATCCTTTCGAAGGTCAGATTCCTGTAGACCGTAACTATATACAAACGTTGCCTAAGATGTCACTGAAAAAATATGTGGAGCAACATGAAAGGAAGATTGCAGAGCAGATGCGCATTATGCGATCCAAGCTTCCTGAGGGCGTAGAATTCAGTACCGAAAATAAAACGAAGACCCGAGGCACAGTAGAGCAGGTGTATGAATGGGAGCATGGTTCGAATTAGCTTGTTGCTGTTATTTTTAATACAGTTTTCACAAAGTTACTGCCAAACCTTGATAAGGGGTAAGGTAACTGCACCATCGTCTACCCCAGCTGGTATTCGCGTCAATCTCGTTGCTGAGAATGGTTCTGGAGACTCGCATTACTCCTTTACAGATGCTAAAGGCATGTTCCTCTTTTCAGGGGTAAGTCATGGAAATTATACACTGCTTTTTCAGTCGCTGGCCTACAAGTCCCTCAGCAGATCCATTCATCTCAGTTCAGATACGCTGGAACTTTCAATCGAGCTGGAAGAAAGCAGGATACAGCTGCAGGAGGTATATGTAGCACCAAAAAAATTTATTAGGGCCGGGCGCGATACTATTGAACTTGATGCCAAAAACTATCTGCAGGGTGAAGAACGTACCGTTGAAGACCTGTTGCGCAAGATCCCGGGAATGCAGATCAGTGAAAATGGTACGATCAAAGTGGGTAATAAAGAGATTGAAAAGGTTATGGTGGAAGGAGATGATTTATTTGGAAAAGGCTACAAACTGCTCACGCAGAACCTCACCGTACATCCGATAGAAAAGGTACAGGTACTGCAGCGATACTCAAACAATAAGCACCTGAAAGGAGTTGAACATTCTGAAAAGATAGCACTCAACCTGACCCTCAAAAGTGAAAGTAAATCGCAATGGGTAGGCAGTATCGATGCGTCAGCAAGTGTAATCCCTATTGAGTTTTACAATGCACAGGTTAATCTGATGAATTTTGGAAAAAAAACAAAATATTATCTATTGGGATCGGCCAACAATAATGGTCTGGAGACTCTACGTGGTATAGACCATCTGATCTTGAGCCAGGATCCGAACGAACCTGGTCAGGTGGGTCTCCAGGTCTCAACTCCTTCCCTATTAGAGAACAAACCGAGCTTAAATGAGTTTGACCCACAACGGTCAAACTTCAACAACGACAAGCTCTTCTCCTTCAATGGTATCTTTTCGCCAAGAAAAGACCTAAAGATCAAATGGCTGGGTTTTGGCAATAGTAAGAAAAATAGTTTTCTCAGGCGGAGCTTATCCGAATACGCAATTGAAGATGTAAAATTCACAAATCACGAAGATCTGCATTACACCAATTCGGATATTAATTATTTCAGTAAAATAGAGCTGCAATATGATCCGAGTAAAAACTCGACCATTACATATATAGGTACATTGGGCAATATTAAGGCAAATGATATAGGCGAACTGACCTTCAATGGTATCGGATCATTGGAAACAATCAAAAAACGCAGCCTCCTTTCGAACCATTTGTTGAGCTACACGCAGAAATTAGCCGAACGTGCCGTACTGGTCTCTTCATTCCGCTGGATCAGGCAGCATTCCCCCATCAACTATGCGGTAGACCAGTACCTGTATGGCGATCTATTCGAAGCTGAAGGTATAAAGGCTGATAGTATCAAAAACGTTTGGCAGGATACTGAAAATAATGTGGATTATTATGGAATCATCACCGAGTTAGTAAAGCGCGATGCGAAAGGCAATCCGTTCAGTGCTTCGATAGCGCATGAGATTACGTTTCGTGGCTTCAATTCGGCATTCTATCTGATGAATGGTTCTGGGGAAACCTATCGTCCAAAGGATTTTTTTAATCAGTTGAATTTTGAAGAACACAATACAGCATTATCTGCACAATACACCTGGAAATCCCGAAGGCTGGAGTTGACACCGAGCATCACAGCACGTCTGCTTCACTCTACCTTACAGGACAAGCTTGCTCCACAGGCACAGTCCAGCATAAATAAATTATGGTCTCCAAAAACGACTATTCTATGGAGGACGCATAGCAAGGGGGAACTGCGCAGTGAAGTTTCCTACCAAATGAATATGTCGCAAAATGCTCTTGATGTACTACCCAACTTTGTTTATAAAGGAAACCGGACTTTTTCAAGCGGTTTAAAAGAAAATCCCTTACTAGATGCATTTCATATTAATGCAGTCTATACTTTAGGTAAAATGACAGATAAACTGTATACAATCTTATCGGGTGGATATAGTCAGCAGTTCGATTACATCGGACAACAGCAAGAACTGAATCCTGACTACAACCGCAACAATCTTGTTCTTTTTAAGAACAGAACGCTGACTTATTTTAATGCGCAGCTGAACTATTTCGTCGCTGGAATAAAAGGTAATATACGACTTACCGGGGATGGTCAGCTGGCGAATTACCAGACGCAGATCAAAGGACTTCCACCCCTACCGATACAAACGGCAGTTTACCAGGTTAGTCTTGATTACCGAAGCGTCTGGGAAGGGCCTATCAATATTTTTACTGGACTGCAGTTCTATAATTCGATACTTCGAAATGGATCAACAAGAAGCGTCGTCCAATCTAAGTTTGAAGCAAATATCAATGCCCGGTTGAGTAAAAAAATACGTACATCACTGAAAAACGAACTCTATCGATTCGAAAAAGGGCAGTACAGCCCAAGTCAGTATTATCTGTTCTCGGACTTTTCTTTACAGTATTTTATCCTAAAAAAAATGCAATTGGAACTTACAGCAAAAAACATCTTCAATGTAGATACATTTACGCAATCTGTGCTTTCGGACAGCCATAAGTCCACCCAATCTTATGCGCTACGTCCAAGACAGGTTATGCTTGGTATAAACCTGAGTTTTTAGCTAGTCTCGGAAAGTATGTACCATGCAACCCTATACCAGCGAGATTGGCGAGCGACAGATTGAGCTAATTTTTCGATAGTACGGGTACTTTCCATTATCTTTAAATATAATTATATTCATCTAGTATGCCTTCTTCCAAAATAAACGATATAACTGTCTTTTTACTTACACTGCTGCTGTTTTCCTGCGGTAAAAATAATCGCTCTTCTAGTGTAACTGAAAAGGAAAACAACATTTCAAAAAAAGATTATATCGCCTTTCTTATAAGCACGGATACTTTACCTTTAGTGGCAAAAATAAACGCCATAACATCAGAAGACCGTATCCTTTCAAGAAGTAAAGATAGCGTCGCAATAGCGATGCATTATTTCTTTCAAGCAAAGCTTAACTATTGGGATAACGACTTTCAAAATGCGTCTCTCTTGCTGGATAGTATGAAAGTAGGACACCAATCTGGCGATCTCTATTTTTTAAAAAAATGGGCTTCGCTTGATCAGCAGACAAGAGGAAGTAATGTCGTAGATGCTGCAGTGATGAGAAAAATACAAGAGCTCCTGCAAAAAGCAGAAAATGCATCCAGTAGGATCACTTACCTTTTTTATGACCTCACCGCCAAGTCATTTTATCAGAATAAAAACGAAAAGGCGGCAGCAATATATGTGGACAAATATTATCACGCTCACCCCTATAAGGAGCACCCTGTTGTCAAACGACGTTACTACGATATGATATTCTTGCTAGCATCCCGACTGGATGATTATGAGAAAATGGCAAAATACAACAAACTGGCAAAACAGCTCGCACTAGCCTCTAACGATAATCTCGCCCTGGCACGTACCTACGACAACGAAGCACAAATCTACGCCCGTATGGGATTCTATGATGAAAGTCTAAAGATGAGCAGAGCGTTTGTTTCCATTTTAGAAAAAAACAACGATATCCATGATGTAGCTTACAACAATTTAGCCAAAAGCTTTATAAATATCGGCCAACTAGATTCGGCAGTATATTATTACAAAAAAGCGATTGCAATGAATAAGAAGAATATGTCAGATAAACCTAGATATCTTCTTTACAAAGGCCTGTCCGAGGCCTATGTACTACAAAGTGATTACAGAAAAGCATATGAAACCTTAGATATGGCTAGCCAACTAGAAGTAAAAACGATTAAAGAGATCGAAGCGGCTAACATTGCGGAAATAGAAGAGAAATATGAAGCAGAAAAAAAAGACCGTAATATTCTGACCTTAAAGAGTAAAAATCAGCATAATGAAGACATCATTAGGCAACAGAAATATATGCTGTTTTCAGGTCTAGCTTTGGCAGCTGGATTACTGGCACTTATCTATAATGTGTATCAGCAAAAAAGTCTAAAGCAAAAAAACAAATTACTTCACAGTGATAACAGTAGGCTAAAACTGGAGCATAAGCTTTTGCAGACCCAGCTCAATCCACATTTTGTTTTTAACTCCATCGCCAACCTGCAAGGTCTCATCGCAACGGGAGACAGCACAGAATCTGTACGTTACCTTTCTTCGTTTTCCCAATTGCTACGGGATATATTGGAACAGAGCCGGATGGATTTTATAGATCTAAATGAAGAAATTAACTCGCTCGAAAATTATATCCATTTGCAACAGATGCGCTATCCCAACCTTTTCGGCTACCGCATAGATATAGATGAACAACTGGATACCGAAGAGGTGTTTATACCACCTATGTTATTGCAACCTTTTGTAGAAAATGCGATCGAACATGGGTTTAGGAATATTGCTTATAAGGGCGAACTTATTATCCGGGTTGAATTAGAGAAAAATGAAATTATCATAACGATCGATGATAATGGAAGCGGTCTAACACACCAAAAAACATCAAGTCAGAAAAAGAAATCATTGGCGCAAGATATATTGAGAGAACGTCTTCAGTTATTATATAGACTCAACAATCAGCAAGCAAGTTTTGAGCTCATTGAAAAAAAAGCCTTTGGCAAACAAGGCATTTGCATTAAAATAAATTTACCCATTATCAAAAATATATAAGGAAACTATGATAAAGGTCTACGTTTTAGAAGACGAAAAAATTATTCTGCGCCATCTGCTGCAGATACTGAATGAAATGCCGGACATCAAGGTGCTTGGCTATACCGAAGGGATCGCTGAAGCGAAAGTGGAAATACCTCTTTTAAAACCAGATGTGATCCTTGCTGACATCAGACTGAAGGATGGCAATAGCTTTCAATTGTTTGATGAAATCGGAACAGAAAATTTTCAGATCGTTTTTTTAACAGCATACGATCAGTACGCCATTGAGGCGCTGAACCTGGGAGCACTTGGTTATCTTTTAAAACCTGTAAACAAAGAGTCCCTACATGATATGCTGGATAAATGCCGACAGCACCGTGGGCAAATGACAATGGATCCGGAACGTGTTACTCTAGCTAAAGATCACTACCTCTCTCCGGAAACCCCATTGAACCGAAGGATCGCACTCAAAAGTCAAGAGTATATCGAAATCGTATCGATGGACGATATCCTTTACTGTAAAAGCGATAAAAGTTACACTTCGTTTTTTCTCACAGATAAAAGAGAGGTGCTGGTCTCTAAAGGGCTCAAGATCTATGAGAACATGTTGGCCAGATGTGGTTTTCTCCGTTGCCATCAGTCATATTTAGTAAACTTCTTATATGTAAAAAAATACTATCGGGAGGGTTTTCTCGAAATGACCAATAAAGAAATGATACCGGTATCAATTAGAAAAAAGGAAGAGGTCTTATTGTATCTTGAAAATTTAGCCTGATAGCTTTCTTGCTCCACCTCCTTATGTATTAAAATTAAACGGTACAGGATGCAAAACTGCTATAAGCTATAGGAGTTTTGCATCTGATTGATAATAAATCGTATTAAAATATTTAATAGGATTCGATTATGAAAGCAGGAAATCACCAAGAAATGGATAATACTCAAAAGATTTGAAAGCTCTTCAGATCCTTGATTAGCAATTTATAGTTGTTTTGTTTTAGAGATGTAAATATTAATTGATTATAAGAACGTATATATCGAGCTACTAACGCTGAAGTTGATAAGTATATCTTACAGATTAAGAAATTTAGATTATTTATACATTTTTCACAATAGTGAGATAATTATTATTAATATTGCAAACGTTAAGTTTTAAAGTTATTTCTTTGTACTGGAGAACATAATTTGATGTTTAATAAGGTTTTAAAAATTCCCTCTTCTAATCAGGAAAAATAATGATCATTAGTAGTAATTGTAATTCATTTTTGATAATAGCTTTAGCTTCTATCGTAGGCTGGGGTCTGGTTGGCGTTTTTATAAGACTTTCCTCTTTGCAGTCTCCATTGCTGATCATATCAATGAGATTTATGATCACTTTTTCTGTTTTATTAATAGTTTTATTGGCCCAAGGAAAAACTAAACAGGTTTTCAAAGATCTTTTCTCTAATAACACAATAATTGTATTAAGTTTAGTATTATTTCTAACTTATCTTTTTGGAACGATTGCCTTTATGCTAGCTCCCATTGGAGAAGTTACATTATTGATCAGCAGCTCTCCTTTTTTTGTTATATTATTTAAGAAGTTAAAGGGAATTGTAATTTCAAAAAATGAATATATAGGAACTATCATTGCTATTCTGGGAGTTGCTGTTATTTTTTACCCGCACTTAAGCACCAAATTATCGCTATCGGGATCTTCACTTCTGGGACAAGTTTTTGCTTTATCCGGCGCGCTATTATTTGCTATTTTTGTGATGATTTCCAACACTCAGAATGTTTTAAATAAACAAATAAATACTTTAAGTGTAACTTTGGGAACCTGTCTTTTTGGTGCTTTGATCTTCCTATATATCTTATTATTTGACAAAACGGTTTTCCCTTTGGGAGAGTTAAACGGAGTGAATATTTTGAGTATATTTTCTCTAGGGATATTTTCGACTGCCATCCCCACTTTTGGCTTTGCATATGCGTCTAAAAAATTGCCTCCGTTACTATTATCCAACCTACTATTGATGGAGCCTGTTTTTGCTATTGTTTTTGCCTATTTATTTTTATCCGAAATTCCCAATAGCTACATTTACCCAGGTATTTTATTAATAGTTCTGGGCCTTTTAAAAGTATCAAGAAAAACGAGTGCAGATAATATTGCTTAAGAATCAGCATGATTATTAGGAACAACCTTTTGGACTTACAAAGAAGATAGCGATCAAGGATAATGATCATGTTAATGGTATTCGAGCACTCTACACTCAAAATAACATAAAAAAGCCATTGATTTGCATTATGTATTGGGAATGAAATGGATGATAGGTTAGCGTTGGTTGTATCAGCTAGCTAATATTTTCTTTCGAAGGAAACTCCATTGAAGCGATATACAGCACTTGGATTGGCTCCTCCAAACCATAATTCGCCATCTTTACTTTTATATATGGTCCAGATATGTTGACTCTCGACACCGTCTTCTTTCGTGAAGTTTTTGATGGATTTACCATCGTATCTCCATATACCAGAGCCTACCGTCCCAAACCAGACATGACCTAAGCTATCCTCTCCAATCGAAAAAACTTTCTCAAGAGAATTACCTTTGGTATCCTTCTTTTTTAGTTTTTGTTCCTTGGAAAAATTAATCACTTTTTTACCGTCATATTTTAATACACCGATCCCATTATTGGCGATCCAGAGATTTCCTTTTCCATCTTCCATAATACTACGGGCATGCAGATGTCCGGTCTGATCATTGAGACCCAAAGATTCATCGTTAAATATTTTGAAATCGGAGCCATTATAACCGATCACTGCACCATAGCTCCCAAACCAAAGTGTTCCATTTTTACTTTTGACAAATGCTGTACTAATGGAATAATGATTCTCATGTCCTGGTTTTGTTTTAATAGGAAATTTACGATATGAAAGCTTCTGTCCATCATACTGATACACCCCCGGATCTCCTTCAAGCTTGTTGTACGCCTCCATTTCATTTCCTTTAAAATAAAGGTCTTGATCTTTTATTTTCCACTCGCTTTTTGAGTTATAATTTTTTGCTGTATAAATAGTCATGTGCTGTCCATCGTATGTACTTAGACCTTTACCGCATTCAAACCACAGGATACCATTCGCGTCTTCATACATATTTCGGACCTGATTGTGGCTTAAACCGTTTTCTGTTGTAAAATAATGAAGTCTTCCATCCCGAAGCATGCCAACCCCTTCACTGTGACTGCCAAACCAAATATTTCCTTTGCTATCTTCTAAGATTGAACGTATACCACTGCTGTATTTCAATCGTGTGGAGTCGACTTCATTTTCAATGGGTTGTTTCTTTTTTTTAATCTGATTTGTTGGACTTTGATTTTGACAGGATATTGTGACAGCGATCACAAATAGATAGCAAAGGACAAATACATATGGTTTATTTAATGTAATTTTCATCTAAATAGTATTTTTTGGAAAAGAATGGGTCTAGAAATTATTCAGCCTTAATCAAAGGAATACCGGCTTAGATTTCTCCATTCTTCTTGAAGAATACTGTAAACATACGTTCCTTTACTTTCACCATAAGACTGAATATTGTAATTTCTTAAAAGCCCTTCTTTACCCCCCCCCGATCTTTTCTATTGCTCTTTGTGATTTGAGATTGTTGATATCTATTTTAAATTCTACTCGACGTAGATCTAAGATGTCAAAGGAATAGTCAAGGAGAAGTCTTTTACAAATTGCATTTATACCTGTTCCTTGATATTTTTCGCCAATCCATGTCCATCCGATTTCTAATCTTTTATGCTGAAAACTGATATTTCCAAACATCGTTAATCCGATTGGATCACCGTCTTCCTTCCTGATAATGATGAGTGGGTATAATTCCTTTTCCTGTTTTGCATGAAGACAGAAATTAAAATAATCTGTTAGATCATTTCTGTTTTTTACTCTTGCTCCAAATTCGCCTAGTGCTGTACTATAGCTAATAGATTCTATTGTATCAATATCATGAATGGTCAAAGGGCGCATAAAAATTGACTCGTTTTCAAGAATCAATTCAGATGAGAAAAATGTTTCTATATTCATTTTTGTGCTTGTGGCTTATAGTTGCTTATACTAGCCTAATATACATAAGTTCCGCAATACTATTTATAACAGTAGTTTGATTCTTTTAAGTTGGAGTTTTTTTTAAATGGACGGGTTGTTCGTACTTCCTTAAATAGTTAAATGATAAATTCAATATCAAGGAGTACCATCATTGTGAAAACATAATACAAACTGAATGTATTATTTCCAAAAGTGCGATACTTTTAGAAACAATACACTTAGTTTGTGATGACGGCTATAAAATTAATAGCATGATAAAAATGCAATAATGACTGCCCTAGTCCCAGAAAGGATTTTGAACTAAATTTTTATTCTTATCAATTTCCGATTGAGGTACTGGAAACCAATAATTTTTTTCTGAGAAAAGACGTTTCTGATATACTGACCTTTTGAAAAACGCTTTCGGATTAGCATCGTTATCATCTTTTTCTGTACCAGAAAAATTCATCCCATAAAAATTACCATTAATAGTCTGCTCTCCTATTTTCCATCTACGAATATCGCGATAACGAATTCCCTCATTGTTGAGCTCTACACGTCTTTCTTGACGAATAGCCTGACGTACCTGTTCTTGACTGCTTGGAACGGGTAATGCCGACGGCCCTGTTCCATATTGTGGAATACCTCCCCGCTCCCGAATTAAATTTAAATATTTCAATATGTCGGCGTGACCAGGGTTACTTTCATTTAATGCTTCTGCATAATTGAGATACGCTTCTCCTAAACGATAGAGAATACCTGGCCGATAAGGATTCGTACCGTTGCGAGGGTCATAATCGGGGTGTACTTTTTTTCGTACCAGATACCCGTTCTGTGGCGCATCATGTGTCGGTCCACCATCCCAGCTTCCTAAATAAAATTCAGTTGTTCGATTTTCTCTCCTAAACCAAGCGCCGTTATACAGCACGGAAATATAAAACCGTGGCTCTCGATGGGTGTACATGTTAAAAGTTCCCTGTAGGGTTACAATACCTCCTCCTTTGGATTCTGCCCATTGTGTATTCCGAATTTCATTGGCAGTTGAAAATCCTTTCTCCCGATACCCTGAGAGGGGATCATTGATGGTACGCCCATTTTCCATATAAAATGCATCAACCAATGATTGGGTGATTCCTAAACCTCCATTGCCTCCTGTCCCACGAGGCTGGGCATGTCGATCGTACTCACCAAAATCTGAATTAGGTCTTGCGAATAGTATTTCTTTATTGCCATCTTGCGGTCTTCTGAACATCATATTCAGATACGACATAAATGGATCTATGCTTCCATCTGCATTATATTCATAATAGAGCTTATGTCCTGAAGCTTCAGCACGATCGATAAGCAATTTACTGGCTTGGGTGGCAATGGCCCACTTATTTGCATCGAATGTTGCATTATAAATGGCCTCTCCTTTATTATTTACAAAAGATTTGTAGGCGCTATTGCCATTAACTAAGGGGCTTGCCGCAAATAAAAGTAATCTTGCTCTAACAGCTAAGCACATAATGGAAGTAGCTCTTCCATATTTTTGTGTATTAGTGTAGCTTGCAGGCAGCACCGCAGACAGGTCTAAAAGCTCCTGATCGATCCATTTGACGACATTATCAAATGGCGTTTGACCTAGCATTAACTCTTCTTCACTGCCATTGGGATCTGCCATACCGAGTTGAAAAGGTATTGCTCCGTATGTTTCCAGCAACAGCGAATAATAATAAGCAATCATAAAACGAGCTTCCGCCTTCATCAGGTTTACTTCGTCTTCGGTTACCAATTGTGCAGCATTGGGTTTGACATGTTCTAAAAAGATATAGGCAGAGCGGATTCTTTTAGGTAGCTCGCTCCAATAATTAGGATCCCAATCACTAGTTGGATTCCAATTGCCGGTTTGTTTTGCAAGTAAGGTCCAACCAAACTGTTCCCATCCTGTAGATGGCGCCATATCGTCTGATAGTGGATCCCAGCCGATCGAACGGGTATAGCCCCAATAGGGATCGGGAATATTACTATATATACCGGCAAGCCAATCCTCAGTACGCGTTTTATCATTGAACACCATTTCTAATGTCAATTGATCATCTGGCATCTTATCCAAATATTTTGTACACGAGGTTAGGGCAAAGGTTATAAAAATGATGGATATTAATATCTTAGATTTTTTCATTACAGTATTTTTATAGTAATCAGGCTGTTATTTAAAATTCAATTCCATACCTATTGACATAGACTTCATAATTGGATAGCGCATACCATTATTGACGCCTAGCTCCGGATCCCAAAGCTTAAAATCTGAAATAGTCAATAAATTATTCCCTCTTAAGAAAATACGTAGGTTTTTTATTTGAATGGGATTTATCCAATTGGAAGGCATATTAAAACCCAGTTCAACATTTCGCAATCTCAAAAAACTCATATCTCGCAACCACCAGGTTGAGGCCATATTATTATTGGAACTTTGATAATCTGACAAACGAGGATAAAAAACATCTTGTCTGGGATCGGCTACTGTCCAACGGTCGGATACGTTATCAAACATGTTTCCCATAGCACCATTGGAACTACCTGGAATAAAATTAGATCCTCCGATAATACGGTCCGTCTTTGAAAGTCCTTGCATAAAGAAGCCAAAGTCAAAAGATTTATAGCGCACATTTGCTCCAAAACCGTATACAATCTGAGGATCTTCTGTACCTCCTATTGCAGTTCTGTCAAATGCATCAATCACACCATCATGGTTTAGGTCCACGTATTTAATATCTCCAGGACGAACAGGGCCAAAAGTATGTTTAGGAATATCACTTTTTAATTGTCCATTAGCGACATCGGCAAAATCCTGTTCCTCAAAAAGACCATCTGCCACTAAACCAAATAACTGTCCGATTGACTTCCCTGTCGAAGAACGGGATGTGCCAATTACTGCTGATGGCTCATCTTGCTCAATGATTTTGTTATGTGCGTAAGTGAATGTACCTCTTACTGATAGAAATAAATCCGGATTTAATGCTTTACTAAATTCAACTGATGCATCTACTCCTTGATTATTCACTTTACCATAGTTTGCCCACGGCGCATTTGTAAATCCGCTTGAGCCGGGTATAGACCGACGTTGCATAAAAATATTGCTGCGCTTTTCTGTAAAATAATCGATTTGAAAGTCAAGTGCATTCCACAGTCCCAGTTCAAAACCTAGATTGGTCTTGTTTACCGTCTCCCACGTCAAATCAAGATTTCCCTGATCACCTTCAATTCTGCCCGATCGTCTGAAATCATTATTGATACCCCATGAATAACCCGTGGACTCATTAATCGTGGTAATGTAAGCGAAGCGTCGACCATCCAGTTTGTCATTTCCGACTAAACCGTAGGAACCTCTGAACTTAAGTTTATTGACCGTACTTCTCAGATGTTGCATCCAAGTTTCTTCTGATAGATACCATCCCAATGCAAAAGAGGGGAAGAAACCGAACCTTTTACCAGGAGCAAAATTTTCAGATCCATTATAACCAAAGTTGAACTCACCTATGTAGCGGTTAGCGTAGTTGTAGGAAAAACGACCTGCAATACCTTGATTACGGTAAGGCAACAGATCGCCATTATCGTAGTTTCGCTGATTATAGAGTACCATCCCCTCGATGATATGGTTTCCGAAATTTTGAGCATAGTTGATTGCTCCTTCTAAATACATACTCTTATCTCCCCAGTCTGATCCTTTGCTGTAACCTAAGAACTCCTGCCCATAGCTATCTATAACAAGTTTCAAACGTCCCTCTTCATCTCTTCCTATTGCCGGATTATAATAATCTGGATCTTTACTTCGTACTACGGAAGTACTAGAATAACGATCGAAAGAAAAGAGACCTCTTGCTTTTAACCCTTTTAAAAAAAAGGCTAAATCTTGCTCTATGGAAAACAAGGATTCAATTTTGCTATCACTTAATCTTTCATACCCGCGTTGCGTAGCTAGCGCCCAGGGATTGGTACGTCCCGAGGTACGTGGTATTTCTCCGCTAGAGTAAATGGTTGGATGGACGTATGGGGGAATTGTAAATGCCTCCTGAAAAAGAGCATCAACACTTTGAGGTGCACGATTGCGATCTTGAAGATAACCGCCAATATTCAACCGAAATAAGGTAGTCGGGCTGACATTTATATCTACATTGGAACGTACGTTGTACCGATTTAATTTGGAAGAAGAATCCCAATCCTGCTTCTTATCTCTTTCTATGATTCCACCTTCTCTATAAAATGAAGTAACTAAGGAATAACGCAGAATATCTGAACCGCCGTTGACACTTAAATTGCCTCGGCTGTTTCCAGCTCTATCTTTTAAGATCTCATCCAACCAGTTGACATCTGGATAAAGGTCTTTATCCACACCTTTGCGGATATTATCAATTCGCTCCTGTGAATACAACCCTGTTTCACCACGTTCTTCACGGATACTGTTCATGACCTCTAGGTATTCTGCTGCTCCGACAAATTTTGGTAACTGAATGGGAGAAGTTAATCCCTCTTCAAATCGAAACGAAACATTGGGCTTACCCACTTTTCCTCTTTTTGTATTGACTAAGATGACACCATTTGCTCCCCGAACACCGTAAACGGCACTAGCTGCAGCATCTTTAAGGACTGAGAATGATTCGATTTCTTCGGGATCCATATTATCCAATGATCGTTCGACGCCATCTACTAAAATTAAAGGATTCCGATTCCCGCCAAAGGTACTGATGCCTCTGATCCAAAAATTAGAATTATCATATCCTGGTTCTCCAGAACGTTGAACAGCAATCACTCCGGACAGCTGGCCAGCAAGATTATTGCTTAAAGAACGTGTTGTACCACTTTGTAAACGCTTTGGCTGTATGGTGGTAATGGCTCCTACTACTGAAGCTTTACGTTGGGTACCAAAACCAACAACAACAACTTCATCCAGCGCACTTACACTATCCTTTAAAACAATTCTGTACGAATTTCTATCTGTTAATTCAATCTGTTCAGGTGCATAACCGACCAAACGAACGGAAATATAACGATCTGTAGGTAAAACATTTAAACTAAAGCGTCCGTTATCATCAGTAGATGTACTCCGGTTACTCACATTTCCAGTAACGGTAGCATTTGATAAGCGATTACCACTTTCGGTCAATACCTGCCCTTCAATAATCCTATTCTGAATAACTTGTTCAACTTTTGCTGATTTCTTTAGAATAATGGTGTAGTCTTTCATAACAAAAGATACATTCATCCCGGTAAACAATTTGTTCAGAATACTTTCTAACTTTTCATTATGAAATGATAGTTTTATTTTTTTATTTTCATCAATATCATTAGGTGAATAAACAAATTTAACACCCATCTTTCCATGAAGATCATGCAACGCCTGCTTAATCGTTACATTATTAAATTCAATGGAAATTTCTTTTTGCAACGTTGCTTTCAGACTAGAACTCGTCGTAGTGATGCAGATAGTCAATAAGACCAGATACATCAGGAGTCTGACACCCCGAATATTTTGTTTTGTTTGTTTTGGTTTCAATTGATTCATAAATTAGTTTATTAAAAAAATTGGTGATTTTAATTGTTGACTGTTTATTTGACTGTTACATAGATGACTCCTTTCTTTTCTTTAAAATCAACACTATTTGTGAGTGCGATCATGTGCAGCACATCTTCGATAGTATTGTATCTTGTAAATATTCCGGTAAGTGTTTTAGCACCTGTGTCATCACTCATTTCAATCGATTTGCCGTACCAGGTACCGATTTCGTCCATAACCTGTCTCAGTTTTTCATTTTCAAAATAAAATTCGCCTCTTCTCCATGAATCTATTTTAGCTTTGCTGCTTTGCGAAGAAATCATAATTTTAGGTTGTATTTCTTGAAGAAATGCTTTATCTCCAGGTTTAAGGATAACCGTACCGTCCGAATGATTATGTGCCAACCTGATGCTACCTTCTTTCAACAGTACATTTTCTTCTCCTGGTATAGTCGTCGAAACATGAAATTGTGTCCCCAAGACTTCAATGGTTTGTAGCTTAGTTCGGACTGTAAAAGGAACCCACTTATCTTGAGATTGCTGCTTAGAAACGTCAAAATCAACTTCCCCTACCGCCATCACTTCCCTTGAGTGTATACCAAAATTGGACTGGAATGAAACGGAAGAATGTTTATTAAGGCTAACTTTTGTTTGATCCTTTAAAACAACGGTAAAAGGGGTTTCGGATGGATTATTGATTTCTATAAGTTCGACTTTTTGTGATCGCTCCATATGTGTCAAATCTAAAATATGCCCCTCTCCTTTTTTGTGAAGTGTACTGCCTACTGGTAGTGAGTCGAGAAGATTAATGCGGTGCTCTCTGTTGAAGGTTAATTGAGGGAAATCACGAGCAGTATGTTTACTTCTACTTAAAGACATAATGGTGTCCTTTCCTTGGTACAAGAATAAAGCACCTAATGAAAGAACAAACAATACGCTTGCCGCAACCGCTATCTGATAATGCTTTTTTCGATTGGAAATTTTAATTTTCCGGGTTATGGCAGCGTCAACTTGCTGTTTAATATCTTTATTAATGGATTCATAATCGATATGATCGAGATCGTGAATATCGAGACGGTCATATATTTTTTCAATTAGTTGATCCTCATTTTCTGAGGTTTTACCGGATAAATACTTATTAAAAATATTTATAATAAATACTCTAATTCTAGTTTTACTAGTGGACATATATAAAGTTTATAAGTTGGTCTTTATTATATGTCGTGATTTATAGCAAAACTCCCAAAAAATTAAAAAAATAAAAATAATATTTCCTTCAACTGGTTTTTCAACCATTTGGAGGCTGTTAATAATTGGTTTTGAACAGTTTTTGGAGAAACATTTAATATTTCTCCAATCTCCTTATTGTTCAAGTCATCAAAATATTTGAGTTTAAAAATTTCTCTTCTTTTCTTCGGCAGTTTATCAATCCAGTAATTTAGATGAACTTGAAGTTCCTCTTCTCTAAAATTATGATCTGCCTGATCCACACTTGCCATGTACTCAACAATCGTTTCTAGACTTTCTAGCTTTTTAGTCGATTTCCTAAACTGATCAATAATCTTGTACCGTATAGCTGTATACAGATAGTTACTTACCTGTTGAATTTCTTTTTCATGGCGCTTGACCCATAAATCAATATATACATCCTGCACAATCTCTTTACTGATCAATTCATCATTTAACCTTGAAAAAGCGTGTTGATATAAACCTTTCCAAGTTCTTTCATACAATACATTATAAGCATCCACGTCAGATCTTTTCACCAAAAGATATAATTCTTCTAAAGAATAGAGATTCTCCGTGTACATGATATGAATAAAATAATGGGCCCTTAGTTTATAGTTGTTGCGGGCAAGATAACAAAATCCTATATCACTACAAGTGCTGGATAGTTTTTTATTTAATTTTTAATCCTTCATAAAAAAGGAGCATTATTTTTTTATTTGCCTCTCAATTCATGATAAAGCCCTTAATAAACAGATGCTGAAATTCAAAGACCGTAGCATATAATAATTCATTTTTAGGCCATTTAGAGGAAAATGATTTAAAACCAACAGGAAAAAAGGATCATAAAAAAACCCGTTTGGAACGACCAAACGGGTTTAAAAGAATAAACGAATAACTATAACTTTTTAATTTTCATGTATACACTCTTCGAATCGCTTCTTTGCTACATCTGGGTATCTTATAATTTGTCTGCAGGGAAATCCATTATTTTAGCTTCATCATTATTTCAATGGATATCTTAAACTTTTATTGAGAAACACTATTGAGGAACTTATTCGCCATAAACAATTTTGCAGATATCAGGTACAGGAATAACTGTACTTTCTAAACTATTATTTTGCAATATTATAATAGTTTTATCGCGGTCGATATGTCTTTCAATATATGTGATATAACCTGCCCAATCGCCAGAATGAGAAACTACTTTGCCGTATTTTTCTGAATTTTCGATGAACCATCCATACCCATAGGCTGTAGCCTTTCCTGTGGAAGTCTCATGGGAAGAAAATACCAACTTCTTATCATTATCGTCAATCAACTGATCGGTATATAATGCCCTATCCCATTTCAAAAGATCTTCAGTTGTTGAATTTACCATTCCATCTCCAACGACTCCATCGAGAAAAACTTCATAATTTTCGTTTCCTAATTCATCTGGAAGTATTTTTCTTTTCAAACTGTCGGAATAAATATATCCCTCGGCGTAATTCTCAATTTGCATTGGTTCGTATCTTCGCTGATATATAAACGTCCTATTCATACCGAGTGGCATGAAAATATTTTGTTTTAAAAAATCATTAAAAGAAGATTTACTGACACGTTCAATAACTGTAGCTAATACTAAGTATCCGGTATCACTGTACTCCCATTTTTCATTTGGCTGAAATTCTCTTTCAGGCTTAACCTGTTCAAATAATTTAAGAATACTGGCATTGGTTGCGATATCATTCTTGTTCCAATATTTTACAGCTAGCGCCATATAATCAGGGAGACCACTGGTATGAACTAATAAATGATGTAAGGTAATACCTTTATATGCGGCAAGTTCTGGAACATACTTAGAAACCTCGTCCGAATAGGATAACTTTCCTTGCTTCTGAAGTAGTATAATCGCCATTGCTGTAAATTGTTTAGAAACTGATGCGAGTTCAAAAGCAGTATCATGATCAATTTTTCTTTTTGATTTTTCGTCGGCCAGACCGAAACTTTCCTGATAAATAACCTTACCTTTTTCAGCGACAAGGACATTACCATTGAAGGCATTGCTACGATGTAAACTGTCTAGTAAATGGTGAAGCTGTATATGTCGAGTATCTTCTTGTGCAAGGCAGAGCTGAGAAAATAAAGTGAATATAATTGCACCCATACATTTAACTTGGTTATTCATAAAATAATTTAAAATTATTACGATCAAAAATACTACTTTTAAATAAAGTAAAATAATTTTCTAAATTAAATATTTTCATTGCTAAAAAAACCGCTTGGAGACACATCAGACTCCAAACGGCTTAAAAGATATTCGATTGATAACTTTTGCTTATAAACGCAGACGCCCTGGCAACTCTTCGAGATCAGCACCAAAAAAAATCGCATTCTCAAATTATGTTTTTCGTTCTTTTCTCTTCTTTGGAATGTAATTACAAGCGCTATGCTCGACATATTCAATTTTATGTTCGAATAAAAGTTGAACAGTAATCATTAATTATCCTCCAAAATCGCCACAATCATGTTCTTTAAAAAGTGGTAAAGCTTCTTTAACTGTAAAAAACTTTGATATTCTTTTGTTTTTTAGTTCCAGTTTCTTCCCTTCTAATACCAGCTCATAAACAGGTGCAGGATCTATTTTTGTTAAAATATACGTGCGTTCTGATGTTTTTAAAGTTGTTTTATTTCCTTCGATAGAAGCAACGAAATCATCAATTTCAAAAGTGTCTTTTTCATCACAGACATTGGTCCATATCATTTTATTCTTTGTGATGGATAAACTAGCTAAATCGCATGAATAACAGTTCCCGGAGAATTCTATACCGTATTTCACATACACATTTGTACTTGTGCTATCCAATACATCAATAGGGATTAAGGTTGAAAGATCAGTCGGAAGATCCACTTTAGTTACCGTATTTTTTCGAAGAACAGGCACAGCGGCTGTATCTACTTTTGGAACTATATCAGTAGATTTATCCCCTTTCTTTTCGGCAACTGGTGAGCAAGAAGCGAGTAGAGCCATCGCAAAAGAGAAGTTGATGATTACATTTTTCATGTGTATTAAATAATTTTAAAGTCTTTCATTTATCTTTTTTAAAATTGTCTAAAATATGCCCTTCAATAAATCCCTGCTTTCGGCCATATTAAGCCAATTTGAATAGTAATATCTTTGCTAAAAGACACAAAAAATGAAAACATTATATCCATTCGTCATATCCACCCTAGTTGTTACTTTTGTGGGATGTAGTCCGTCTCCTAAAGCAACTGAAACTAGTAAAGAGACCACTGAAGTTACGAAGAAAATCATTACACTAACCGATTTCAAAAAGATAAAAGGTGTAGATAATATACAGGATGTACCCTTTCAATTATTTACTAAACTAGATTCTGTTCATTTTTTTATGGCTCCAAGCAAAGATGCTGATCACCTAAAAGTAGCTAAAAATAAACTCGATAATTACTACGGATTTGAGGAGTTTGATGATTTTTACGCGATCCATTTTAGCATTGATAATAACATTTCGAATAGCATTGAAGCTTTTGTTTTGAAGTCAGAATTCACAGCCTCTTTTGATTTGACCTTAGAAGGTAAAGATCTTTATGAGATCAGAAGCAGCTTATTGAAGAAAACTCAAGATTTTAAAAATAAATCATTCCGTAAATTCGGTACGATAACAGAGGTTTCAGCACAAGAATTTAAAACAGCTTCTAAAAATCGAATCGATGAAGTCTTAGTGAAAAATCCGAAAGTAAAACTGAAAGATGGCAACTGGGTTTATACGGAAAATGGAAAAGAAACCACGATTGTGCAGCATGAGAATGTCCATACAGAAGACGGCATGTTATCCAATGAATATATCGGGCAGTCTCCTACACTAAATTTAGAGATCTTCAAAGAAGAATCGCCTGAAGTATACGATATGTACTACTCGTTTTATACGATAAAACCTGAAGTTAATTTTAGAACGTTTACCGGTGGTTATCCACAAATTATTCCAGGTAAAAATTGGATTTCTTATGTCAATTCAAACAATGACGTAGGAAGTGATTTTACCATTAACAAATACGCGGAGCAAGTTTCTGATCAAGAAAACCTGCTGTATATTAATTTTACGAACTTCAAAATTGCAGATCATAAAAAAGCTTTTTGGACGGATAACGACACTTTTTATGCTGAAGTATTCCCGACAAATTCAGCCCCGGCGAAGGGTAAAAACCAAAAGACAGCTTACATAAAAATTCAGTTGAAGCCGAATCTATTTTAGTTAAGAATATATAACTGCTATTTTCTGATCAGCTGCAGTTGATCACCTTTTTTCACCATATTAAAGGACATGACTTTTGATATGGTGAAAACCTGGGTTGGGGCTTCACATGTTCCAGATAGGGCAATGCTATCAACCTGCATTTCAATTTGATCTGCTTTGGTGAAATAATATCTTCCAAATATTTGTGTGAAACAATCATTGCCACATTCCCAACTATCATAACTTGTAAATCTTTCTTGATCGAGAAAGTCTACTGCGTAAAAATTGAAAATAAATGCCGTATCTATTCTTTTTGATAAGCGATAGGTTGTATCACCATCTATCATGACAAGCCCTCCTTCCTGAATGATCCATTTGCTATTTTTTAGATCGTTAGGGAAATTGTTTTTCTTTCTTTCAGCATCTGCACAACTTAGAATTGTTATTGTCAGCAAGAGGCTAAAAAAAGTAAAGGAAGCAGTTTTTTTCATTGTCGCTTTATTTTATTAATACGCAAGCCTTTTCAAGTACAATCATTTCTAAAATTTGTTTGACCATTTTATGATCTTTAAAACAAATCCAGGTATTCTTTCTTTAATGATCTCTTTTGGATCGCTTCAATGAAAGCACTAAAACTGTCCGACACAAGTTCTGTTTCTTCAAACTCAGGTTCTTGACCATAATAGATTTTCCCAAAATTTTCTTCTGAAACATGAAGAGCAAAATAGGCATAACCGTTTTTAACAGATAGAATAATAGGTACATGTTGATTCCAAAAATTCTTTACCACTTGTTGATTTTCAACATCTCCATCAAAAGCGTCTAAGGACAGAATTTCAAATTCATTCCATTTGAAATCATTTTCATCATTTGTCTCATTAAAATCTGTAATGCTGTTAAACCATGTTGTATCGGAGTGGTTCGTGAGCAAGGAGTATGTTTTTAAAAAAGCAAGATAATCATCCGGCAGGTTCGAATATCGTGTCTGAAATCTTTTATTTAAAGTTTCATGATCAGAGTCCTTCGTAATAAAATGTAGGTATTCACTTAATAGGTTCATCGTTTCGTTTTCATATTTCTAGATTTTTGCAAAGAAATTAAAGGTCTGCTCAGCTATAAGTTTTGGATTGGCAGCTGCTATGCCATCGATCTGATCTTCATACAATTGGATATTTATTAATTTAACATCATTAGGTATTTTATAAATTTCATCTTTGGTATAATTATATCCCTTTACATCAGCGCTTTCCTTGCCTGGATATTTTTTAATCTCTACATAATACCGCAATGTGATGGTATTCCCCTTTTGTTCTCCTCTTTCAAAACGAATTTTTCTAAGCTGATGAACAGCATGGCCACTGGAACTGATGTTGCCCTGCATCCGAAATTTAAGAATTTCAGCATTTTTATAGAGCATGTAAATAAGAGGAACTAGGCGTTCTGTGACTTCCTTACGGCTCACATGAGTTTGTATTGCACCAGTTTCTGGAATTTCTTTTAATACCCGCTTTGGTTCGGTGTAAATAGTAGAAATCTGCAATTTCTGAACATTTGTTTTACAGCCAAATAGCGCTAAAAATGAAGTTAAAACTGCCAAATATCTCACGGTCTTATTCCTAATAAATCTTTGAATTAAAGATAACAAAAGATACCGTTTGAAAATATCCCCGATACTGGTAGTTTTTACTTTTTTTCCAACAACCTATGTATACATCCACTTTAATGATCACAGTATAACGATTGCTACCTGAGCACCTAAATTCTCTAATTCTTGAACGCAGCTATGTATCCATTTTTTAGGACCTTTGTGATACAATATACGTGCTTCCTTACTCATTTGCAGCGCTTCAGCACCCGACAATCGGTACTTCGCTTTTAATAAGGAGACTATTTTCATTTTATTTGGACCGATATCTGTGATATACACCTCAGCCTCCTGCCAATCCGATTCGCTGATCATTTCATTTTGCTCATCTTCTGCCATCTCTGGCATCTCCAGCACATTTTGATAAACTTCATCCCAAAATTCATTGCCTGAAATACTAAATTCCGTTAATAATGAAAGTAGGCCATTTTTATCATACCGTAGCTCGAAAATGGTTCGTAAAACATTTTGAAAAGTATCAATACTATTCGCCACTTTAATAGGTTTCCATTTTCCTGCACCATGAAAGGCAAAATAAACGGGAAAATTTTCTTCTGAATCGTTAAAATCGATAAAAAAGGGGTCTGCAAAATAATTACTTGCAATGACTAGCCAGCTTTCCTTAAAATCTCCTTCCTTTTCGCCAATCAAGCTTTTGGATGCAACCGTATTAAAAGCGTATCCATCTTGGAATGCCAGCAGTTGATCTACTACTGGAAAGTTTTCCGGGAGACAGAGATTTTCAATCGAATACGTTTGATTCCAAAAATTTAATAAGGAAGGAAACTGACCAACTTGCTCTATGAGGCGCTTATTTTCACTTTCAAAAGATGCCTGCTGTTCCGCTGTTAATTCGTTTTCCTGTTTATCTTCATTATCAAAAGGAAATTTTCGTTGCATCCAATGCAGTAAATCTCGATCTAATATTTTAAAATATTTTTCTTCCAAGGTGCCATAAGAAGTAAGATATACCTTTTTGTCCTCGTCATTTCTAGAAATTACAGCCACTTGCCCTCCAGAATCATCGGCCACAGGAATATAAAAGGGCAAATACGTCTCAAACTGATGGGTTGTAAAGCGTTCTTTAATAGCTTCCTCATCTTGAAAAACACGTATGCTATCAGACACGATTTCAGAATTAAATTTCTTCTGAAATATTTTAATAAAGCTCTGCCAGTGATTGGGTAATTTCATAGGTATGTTAATTCAGTTGACTTTTCGCATCTTGCAGTATTTTTTCAGCGTTCCGCCTTATCTCTTTGGGTAATAACTTAAAATTTGCATCCTTTTCTTCCCGATACTGATCTTCTTCCTGAAAAGGAATCCAACCGGTAATCTTTGATTTTAAGAATGTTTTTCCGCCCCCATTTGTGTAAACGATAACTTTCAGCGGTTTAGCATCTAAACCATCTGATTCTTGAAAATAAGTAAGGTAAAACTCAGGAAAACCATCCTTATTTGCATCTCCCACTTCACAGTAGTTAATGAGATAGATCGGTTGTGCCAATCCTACAGCAAAATCTTTAAAGGTAATTTTTGAAATTAATCCGCCATGATCTTCCAGAAAAATTCCTGCGTGCAGATCCTTGGGGTTATCGTTAAGATAAGCGTCCTGTGCAGCTTTGCTTTCGTTTAAAAACCAAACATAACTTCCGCGGTTGGGAACAAATGATTGAACAACCATTACCGGATTTCCGGGCAATGGATTTCCAAGATCTTCAATTATTTCATTGAATTTTTGATCAGAAGGAAAATATACTCCAGTACGTATTTGCGCAAAAGAGGATAAACTTAAAACACAAGCAACAAGTGCTAACAGCATTCTGAAAATCATAAATATCGTATTTGGAGTTTATTATTAATTTTCTTTGTATTCTTTTCCAGAACAAATGTCAATATAGTAATAAATAGTTTGCTTTTCATTCAATTTAACCGTGACCAGTCCATCCGAATTAATGGATTGATAGGCTTTTGATCCAATGTATTGTTTATTTTTATTATCGTAAAGCGCATACAATCCACCCTGTTCTTTTTGAAGCGCATAGATCTGATTTTCAGTACTCAAAACCGATATTTCATGATATTCGGTCTTTATCTCCCAGATATGTTCGTGCCGATTCCACAAGCCTTTAGTGCGAAATTGTTTTTCGTCTTCAATCGGGATAATATATAAATCACCCATGCCTTCGTATGAATTTATTTTCCCAAATTTCCAATTTTTATCCATGTATCTATTTGGTAAAATCATTTTTCTATCGGGCCAGACCAAATTTCCTACTTGATCCATGACCTTAAAATTATACGTATCAATGGTATCAACGACAGTTCCTTTGGTATCAATATACAGCCAATCGAACGCCCAAATAGCATGATCATAATTAAAAACACCCAATAGAAAATAAGGTGAATTAGTTATTGAATACACTAGTGTAGTTTTTCTTATGAAATCGATCTGTTTAGCTGTTGCCTTTGTGATTTCCTTTGGAAATACCTTTTCATATTGTGGAAATGGATAAACAGCATTGGTTTCGCTATCTAATAGTAGTTTAGGAACTTCAGGTGTATAACGTTCTTTATTAATTTCATTGAGCACGATTGTTTCTTTCTCAAATTGCATTGAAAGTGTTTCGACACCTTCCAATCCGTTGTGAATTGGTTTTTTATGGTTCAGTTTATAAAGGGAAAAACCTGCATTAGAAGCTTTAATAAAGCGTTTATTTTCAAGCAATTCAGTGATATTATGTTCAATTTTATTCAAGCGATTTTTTTTGATTTCATACAGGGTACCATTCCAAAAGATGTGGTTTTCATCTACTGGGATAAAATTTAAATAGTAACTGTCGTCCAAATATGGAACATCCTTATGAAGTAAAATTTGCTTAGTTTCTACTACTCCTATTTCAATGTTGTGGTAGTTTTTTTCTTTTTGGATTCCACCTCCCAGAATATTCCATTCCCATTTCCAGATCGGCATCTTCTTGACATATTCCAGGTCTCTTTTGTAAAAAGTTAAACCATTTATAACGTTTAAGTTGATTTCGCTGGCTGAAAAATCCAAAACTATTTTTCCATTTTCGTCTATGGCCGCATATTCATTCTTGTCATTTTCAACAATTGCAAAACCTGTCGGTGTCAATAGGGAGGCCGTACGGAATTTTTGATTTGTGACAGCTTTCAAATTTGTTTTATCTACATAGATAAAATCATTTTGCTTCGTTAAAAAAGGAACACTATTTATGGTCTTCTTTTTTAAAAGAACATCAGGAGAATTGTCCTTTTTTTCTTGTGTACAAGCTGTGATTGAAGTCAACATAAATAGGATACTAAAAGCTATAGTTTTCATGCTTAATAATTTTATTCATCTTATCCATCAATATTAGAAAGAATATAAGATGAATACTATCCCAGTTATCAGCTATATTTTAGCCCAATATATTGTTTCCAACTGGATTTTGAAAAGACAAAGAGCTTAGGCACTCTCCAATTCTTGAAGTTGATCTTTAGAAATTCATCTAAAATATAAATGCCGTTATTTTAAAATAACGGCATTTTGGTTTGAATGTAAATCAGCTTTGAAAATACCCTAGCTTTTTGCAGGCTATTCTTCTATATTTTACATTGACCATTCAAATGGCTTAGTACAAGGATCACACTCAAATTTTAAAACCTTACCTAAACTTTGTGCTTTTCTACCTTTTTTTACGAACACATAGGCCAGATCTAAATATTCTTCCACTTCCTTTCCACTTTCATCCCTTCCTTTTAATATGACAGAATAGTATTTTCCATCGCTATCTTTTTTATAAAAAACTTCATTAACAGTAACTTTTTTAGGTGTTTCATTATCACAGCAACTGCACCATAAAATCACGATTGGTTCTTTTTTAAGGTAGACGACTGCAGCTTCTGCTTGCTTCTGTGTTAAAGCCTGAAGTTGATCTGCTCGCGAAAAAAAAGCAGTACATAACAATACAAAAAGTAAAATGGTCTTTTTCATATGGATTAATTTTATGGAATTCGATAAGCAAATACTATGCCTTTTGAAACTTTAATGGGGGAATAATACGGAAATTGCGACTATATGTAACCTGATATTTTTTAACATGTAACTTTAATTTTTAGCTAACCGACGACCTCCTTAATTAGTAAGCTTATTGTTTTTCCAGAGGATTTTCACTAGTCAATAACATACCTTAGATGAACAATGATATTCCTCTATCTCACATTATCATCACATACACCTACTCCCGTATTTTTTCTGTTAAAATTTCATTATCGGCCATGTCATAATACGTGCATGTCATGGAATGCAGTGAAACAGTCCATTTTTCCACACCGGTCTCCGCACAATGTTTACAAAAAGTGAAGTAATCAGTCTCCCCTTTTTGGTGTATCTTTAAATAATCCCTAAATTTTAATGGATCACAGACTGCCTTAATTTCTATATTCTCATACGAGGGTTTTGAAACGGTCTTAAATTCATTTTCACCGAAATATTCGGTGTGACTATCTCTTACCCAAGTGTCGAATGCTATTACACCTAATTTTTTTATTTCTTGAATATAGTTAGGAAAGTCTATTCCTGATTTGACTTTGCTATGCGCCTCCTCGATCTGTTCTACTGTAAACATCTTTTTTGTATGTTATTTTCTATTCTTTCTATTCATTTATATCCAAATTCATAATTTAAAGTTATAAACTACTTTTTCAGAGGGCCTATGTGCTTGTAAGTGTTGATAAGCAGTCCTGTAGGAGTTGCTTTAGAGCTTACGAATGCAAGTTCTCGCGCGGTTATACCGTCTCCTAACAATCGTTTACCGTGACCAAGCAAAACAGGATAGGTTATCAATACAACCTCATCTACAAGTCCGGAATCTAACAATGTTGATGTTAACGTGGAGCTTCCGACAATAATCAGATCAGGTCCAGCTGTTGCCTTAAGTGCTGTAATTGCCTGAAGCACATCCGTGCCCAAGCCTTCCACCGGACCCCAGCTTAAACTCTTTGGGCTGTGTGTTGCAATATATTTAGTAGCTGCATTGATCGCATTGGCCATTGGATAATCTCCAGCATTGGGCCAAAATTTACTGAATATGTCATAGGTAGTACGTCCAAGGAGAAGGTCAAAATTTGGTCCATATGCTTCAAAAAGAAGTGCTGCACCAGCTGGGCTTCGATATGCAGTCGTCCACGCCCCATATTCATAATCGCCGTCATGTTCAATCACACCATCAAGCGAAATATGTTCAAAAATTCGAATCTTTCTCATGTCTTTTCAATTTGGTCAATGATTAATCAAAATTAACGTATACGAATTACGCGATCAGGGTGTATTTGCGACAATACAAGGGGGCTTTTAGCCATTCCTTTTGTATTTTTCCACAAGGAACTGATCAGTTGTCTATAACAACCTACTTACAAACTCTTTATCCAATTCTTCATGATATTTAACACTTCAGGAGAAATCGTTTCTTCAATAGTAACATATTCACTCACTAGACCTGTTTTTGCATGCTGAAACAGGTGATTCAACCCGGGCATCGCAATCACTTTAAAATTTTTATTTCCTGCTTTCGTAAGCAACGTTTTAAAACCAGAAAGGTTTTCCTGAGCCGATACCTGCACATCTTTTTCTCCGTTCAAAGCTAAGACAGGTATCTTAATTTTTGTTAAAGTGGTTGCTGGATCATATTTCAAAAAAGAGCGCATCCAGGGCAGAAAGAATCTTGCCGCAAATTCATCAATATTATTATAAGCCTGCGGTCCTGTATAACCAAGCTTAGCCAGGAATGGCTCAGGCTGGCTATTGAGCCATACTTTCATTTTCTTTGCAAATATTGGCTTGAGTTCCTCATTGTCTGAATAAGTCGCCGAAAGATCAAATAACATATTCAACAGACTATCAAATCTACTAACCTCTTCCTTATTTAATCCGAGCTGTTCATAATTACTCTTTAACTGCATCGCCATTAATTCCCGGCCTTTAATACCTACTCCTGCCAAACTAACGATGAAGGCTACATCTTTAGACTGCACAGCTGCCATAGGGCCAATAATACCACCTTCGCTATGTCCTATAAGGCCTATTTTTTTGCTATCAATCCCCTGATGTGCCTTCAAGTATTCCATACCGACCAGCACGTCTCCCGCAAAATCCAATGATGTCGCATTCATCACCTCACCTGTCGTTTCTCCAACACCGCGATCATCAACACGTAATACAGCAATACCATTTCTACTCAGATAATCAGCAATGACCCAAAAAGGTTTATGTCCAAACAAAGTTTCATCGCGATCTTGCTGCCCAGATCCTGTAATTAAAATTACAGCGGGTACTTGCTTATTCGTATCAGGTAAAGTCAGAGTAGCACCGTATTGAATTGATTTATCGGTATTGTAGTAAATAACTTTTTCTTCCTTGTAAGGGAAAGGAGCCTTGGGCATCTGTGGCCGCTTAATCTCAAATTCCTTTTCAACTCTTTTTAAAACCAATGGTAGTGTGCCTCCTTGCTTCCACTCGCCCGCCAGTTCAGTTCTACCTGATTTAAATGCACCATAGAAACCTCCGCCTATTTGAGCTGAAAAAGCAGTCACACTGTCATTTGTGACCTTTAACTCAGAAACCTTCAATCCCATAGCACCTTGATCTGGGCTATCAAAAACGGCAACGTACTGATTTGTTAAGCTATCTTTCGATATCCTTAGAAATATACGGATATTTTCTATTTTGCCCTCCCATACTGTTTTAGAGGGTAGATCTTGTGCTGCCAATTGATTTATAAAGCACGTAGCTGTTAAGAAAGTGAGAAGTAATTTTAATTTCATAAAGTGGGTGATTGGTATTATAATCAAATATAACTAAATGATTATTACAACACTTACTATATGCAACCATTTCCCCATTTAATGAAAAAAATAACTTTATTTCAAAATTGACTTAACTGGAAAAGTTTCAGATGGGTTTACAATGGTTATATTTCTTGTCAAATGGTAACTAGTAAAAGACTATGCCTTCCTATATTTGAAAAATGTAAAAGAACAGATTATTTTATGGAAGAGACCCTATTGCAAATTGATAATGGAATGTATAAAATTCGACAACTTAAAGAAAGCGAAGCAGTACTTTATAAAACAATGCGACTGGAAGCTATCCAAACAGAAGCTTCCATGTTTAGAATCAGTACTCCTCCCGAAAATGAGTTAACAGACCTGGAATGGCAAGAGCGAATTAAATATCCACGAATCGTTTTTATCCTCTTCAAAAATGAAAAACCGATCGGTATGACGAGTATGTTGCTAATCAATGATCAAGAGGCATATTTAGGGCAATCTTATATTAAAAAAAGATTTAGAGGACTAGGACTTTCAAAGCTTTTGTATCAAATAAGAATGAAGTATGCTGTCAAATTACATCTAAAAAGATTGACAGTAAGCCACCGTAAAAGTAATACCGCTTCAAAAGCAGCAAACCAACGTATAGGATTTATCTATACACATGTGGAAACAATGAACTGGCTGGATGGTACTACTGAAGATGTACTCTACTATGTTTTAGACCTCTAATAATGTATTGGACAAGAAGATATCGCAAAGTTTACCCTGATAAATATTGTTTATAGTGTTGGCATTTTAAGAACATAAATAACGATTTAAAGCTTATTTAGTCAGCAAATAAGACGGATAAGTCTGCGGCAGAATATCCTTAATGATAACAGATTGGATCTTTTCAGGCTCCGTATTGAAAATCGTATGCCCAGACTTGGTAAACCAAAAAAAATCTTTCTTAGGAGCTTTGATAAAATGATAATAGTCTTCGACAATTTGATGTGACGCTTGCTTATCCCCATTGCCTTCTAGAAAATAAATCGGGCATTTTACTTCAGTAAGTTGCTTGAATTTACTTCCTTGAACGGATGCCAACCACATTGGAAACCAAGTATCGAGCCATCTATAATAGGTAGGTTTAAAATCCTCTTTCTGAGCAAATTCAACTCCGTTGTGAATAAACAACCATTTCTGCGAATAGAACAAATCATCCGCAACTTTAAAGGGAATATTCACTTTCTTTAATTCGTTACTCGCTTCTTTGTTTTTAGTGCTTTTGGCCCACTTATGCAACATGTCCACTGTTAATGCAGCATTCTTCTCTTGATCTATAATTCCACTTATACAGATATAGGCATACAATAATTCCGGATGATGTTCTGCCAAATCAAACCCTAATACTGAACCCCATGAATGTGAAACAAGAAATAACTTTGGTTGGTTCAATCTATTCAAAATATATTGAACCATTTCAGAGGCATCGGATTTCATCAATTCGGGGGTTAACGGAACCGGAGAGTTATTTAAAGCCGCTGTCTCCCCTGTTTGACGCTGGTCCCATTGTATAACTGTAAATTCAGTCTGTAGCTTATCGGTAAAGCTCGCTGAAACAGGTATCAGTGAACTTCCTGGTCCACCATGTAAAAACAATAAAATAGGTTTATCTCTTCCAGTAGACTTTATCGTGATAACTTGATTGATACCGCCTATCGGAACAATCAAGTGTTCATCAATATGAAGCTTAGCTTGTACTTCCATGAAACCTGAGAATACAAGAAAAAGTGAAAGAAAAAAATATTTAACCATATTGGTTTGTAATTGAATGCTAAAGATATAGATTAAAATTAGAAATTCTTATTTAGTTAAAATGGGAAGGCGAAGTGCATTTATCAATCTTAAACAGGCCAAACTATCTAATAAAAACTGAATTTTCTAAATGGTACACGATTAAAATAAAAGATTGCTAAAGCATTTCCTTGTGTTCCATAAGATAAGCTAATGCTTCTTTAACAGCCTGTTGGCTACTTTTGGGATTAAATCCTAATTCATTTCTTGCTTTGGAAATATCAAAATCTTGCTGCAATCCAGAGAACATGGCGATTTCTTTAGTTGTAATTAAGGGAGGTCTTCCACTTAGCTTTGCTGCAAACTGCATCAATCCGGCAATACCATATAGTATGAACTTCGGGACAGAAACGGGAATATGCAGGTTAAGTTCGGGATAGAGCTTTTGTGCAAGTTTTGTCGTTTCGGTAATGCTCATGCATCTTTCATTAGTGAGGATATACCGTTCTCCAGACCTACCTTTCTCTGCAGCCAGATAACAACCTTCGGCGACATCTTTTACATCGACCCAATTGAGTGCGATATGGGTATCTACAGGAATCCGTTTTTTTAAGATTAACGTCAATACAGCATAGGATACATTCAGCGGAAATAGGGCTTCGCTGCCTATCATCGCTCCAGGCATAACGGAAACCAATTCAATTCCTAACTCCTTTGCCAGCTTGAAAGCAAGCTTTTCGCCGTCATTTTTAGAGTTGTAATAGGCATCTCTCCGGTCGGGATTGTAACCGTTACTTTCTTTTGTTGGCGTATGTGTATAGTTCAAAGCAGCTATGGAACTTACATACACAATTTTCGAAACACCTGCGTCTGCAGCAGCTTCGATGGTATTGCGGGTCCCCTGCAAATTTACATCGTAGATATCTTGCTGTGGATCTTTAGCCCATAGTTTAAATGCGGCCCCCACGGCATAGAAAGTATCAACACCTTGCAATGCTTTTTTAAATGATTGCTTGTCTGTAATATCTGCCTGCACGACTTCACAATCCAGATCGTTGAAGTAATCTAGATTTCTAATATTACGGACGGACGCTCTAACGCGAAAACCTTTATTTATTAATAATCTTACTAAGTTGTTTCCCAAATGCCCGTTTGCTCCGGATACCAATACCAAATCTTTAGTTTTCATGTTCATTGATTTTAAATGATAAAGCAAAGTTCTGCCTTATTCATTTTAAACCACTTCACAAATGTTACTTAATGATCTTTTTACGGATTCGGCTCAAACTTTTAGGATTCATTCCTAAAAAAGAAGCGATATATTGCATCGGAACGTGATGAAGTATTTCTGGTTCTTCGTTCATTAGTTTTAAATACCGTTGCTCTGCCGTTAGTGTTGCCAACTCCCTGGATCTTTTTTCATTGTACGATAACGATTGCTGAAACACATAGATGCTAAAGTCTTTGAATGATGGTGTCTGTTGTATTAAAAGATCCAGATCAGATCTGGTAATACGCAAAAGCTCGCATTCGGTGATGCATTCAAGATTTTCGTCTGATCGCGTCTGATTGCTAAAATTTATATAGGACGTGATAAACCCAGGAGGACAGTTGATATGAGTCGTCACTTCATCACCCTTTTCATTATAGTGAAATAAACGTACAAAGCCTGATACCACAAAATATAGATAAGCCGGAACCTTCCCTTGCTCTTCGATGATCTGATTTTTAGGATAAAAAACAGGTTCCGTAAAACGCTGGCATAATTCTTTTTCCTGATCGGAAAGGATAACATGCTTGGTGATAAGATCAATAAACTTTGCGTGCATGGATTGAAATTTAATAATGATCTGTTTTTTTACGGAAATAGTTTTTACAAGAGAATTGTTTTACTAAGCTATTAATAAGCCAACAGGTTTTCCAATACTTTTTCAGATAACCTTATTTTCGCCTCAGCTGTAAAACCCGCAAATTTATCAGAACTGATAACCCGGTTCTTTTTAGACAATTCGTCAGCATATGGAGCCATTCCATCTGCATCAAAAATTGCATAAGAAGATTCATCAGTAAGCAACCATTGACTAAAAGCTACTTTATCAAAGGTCAATCCTAATGATGTATTGATCAATATTGAATTCTTTTTCTTGATACTAAACTCGGACTCTCCAAGAAGAATTGTATTTTTAGGAAGATGGGTCGTAACAACATCACAAATAGCAAGAAGCTCATGCAGCGGTAAATAAGTAATTCCTTTTTGTTCGGCTTCTGTTTTTCTATTTCTGTTATAATAAAACACTTTCATTCCAAAATGTCCAGCCATTGTTGCGACCATACTCCCGAGGGTTCCCAAACCTATAATACCTATACTTTTCCCCTTCAATTCGGTTGAGTCAGCTTTCCATTGGTATTTTCCTAATCCCTGAAATAAATAGATCAATTGAGCAAAGATAAATTCGGCAGCTCCTTCATCTCCGTAATCTCTTACACCTTTAACCGTTATTCCTAGTTTTCGCGCGGCTGCTATATCAACATTTGCAGCACTCTCATCATACAAACTGCAACAAAGTCCAATAAATTTCAAGGACGGACAAGCTTCTAAAATTTCAGCAGAAATAATTGTCTTCCAACTTAGAAGAATACAATCACTATCACCAATTCTTTGAATAATTTCCTCTTTAGAAACGGGCGTATTATTAAATATGATGATGGACGACTTCGACAATTCGGCTATCTTTTGTACAATAGATTCTTGAATGCCACAATCATCTATAATCGTAATTTGATTAAATTTCATTCATCAAATATAGCGAAATAATACACCAGCAAATTCTTTTAAACAGAATTGTGCAAAAGAGACAGACACTTTGCTTTGACATAGGTTTCTCGTACAACCGATATTCTTAAGACTAACGGCGGCTGAAATAATATCCACGCACCTTGTTTCCCCGTACTATTTTGCGAAACAGTACCAATCGTCTTTGATTGAATCTGCCAAAGTGATGCAACAGCACCAATAGAAGCACCGGAATACTGATCCAGCACAATACACCGAAGACGATCTTCAAAGCCGCCAGCATGGCATTGAGCAGCGAGGCCGGATACATCGCTATCCCATTAGAAAAATCACCGATATCCATATACAGGGCACTGTCATACAGACTCTGCCATTGCCCTTGATAGGAAGCCCAATTTAATATAGCTGCGCCAAGTGCTGTTGCTACAAATGTTCTGACTATGATCAAAACCCCTACAATACCGAGAAGCTCATCCATATTCAGACCAGAACCGGCATAAAACCAGATTCCGATATAGAGTATTCCCATCCCGAGCCCCTTTAAGAACATCGGAAAATAAAGATATTCCATATTCATCTGTGGCTGTATGAGCAGATACATCATTAGGCAATGAATAAAGAACACCAGAAATCCCGAAGCAATAAAATACTTCAGTAACCATTTATGCTTAAAACTGATATACCCATATATACCTGCCAATATGATTCCAGGAATCATCCATAGATTCAGCTCCGAATTTAAGAGATTATTGTAGCCGAGTGCTCCTACTGTATATTGCGACAGCAAAGTAGAAGTTGCCAAATATATCCCCATCAGCAACAGCAGCAACATACTGTACCAGATGTTGACTCTTGCGGTGAACAGTTCAAATTTGACTAATTTACGTTTTGCTCCCTTTTGCCTATAAATTACGATTGCTATAAGTAGTAGACATAGCAGAATAGACACTATTATATAAGGAGAATTAAACCATCCCTGCTGCTTCATAAAGGTAAGTGCAAAATCCAAACTCAAGGCTGCAATAGCGAGTAAACCTAAAGAAAGCCAATCAATCTGTGATAAGGGCATCCGAAAGGAGAACCGTTGATTGTGCTGAAAGATCAATGAAAGCGCCGCAATGACCAGCATAACCGCAGACATCAGAAAATAGGGTGCCTGCCAGTTTCCGTCAAACACGACGTCGGCCATGAGGTAAGCTGATAACTGAGACAGACAGATCGAAAGCGGATAAAACATCGCGTAGAATTTGCCGCGATCTCCAGTAGGCGTCAGGATGACCATCATGACCAATAAAAGCTCTATAAAAGGAAAAGTTTTAAAAAAACCAATAAAGAAACCTGCAATAATAACGACCACAGGATTGTCAGTCGTACCAATACAGTACGATAACAGTGCAAGAACTATCGAACAGAACACAATGATTTCCTTAGAGCGGAAACGCATTTTCACCCGCAGACTAAAGATAATAGCTACTCCCATTCCGATTGTAGTAGCATTACTTGCCATCGCCATATATTCCGTATAGGTCGCAAGCGCCCCTGAAATATCGGTAATACTATTGCTGTAAACGCTATTGATACTGAGTACTGGGATCAGAAAAATAAAAATGAGCAATAACATGAGCGGTTTGGGCACCCAGGTTGCAAACAATCCTTTATTATACATTATCTTAAAGTAACCTCCACATTCATTCCTGCACGCAACAGTTTTAAGTCCTCGGTTTTATTTTCCGAAGTAAATTCTATTCTTACAGGTATTCTTTGCTGTACCTTTACAAAATTACCGGTGGAGTTATCCAAAGGTACTGCCGCATACCGCGCGCCTGTCGCGCCTGAGATCGCCGTGATTTTCCCGACAAACTCCTTTCCCCCCAAAGCGTCTACCTGAATGGTCGCTAAAGCTCCGATCATAACATTTTCCATCTGCTTTTCACGATAATTGGCCGTGATCCAAATGTTATTACTGTCTACGATAGTGGCTACCTGCTGACTTGGACTCAACAGCTGTCCAATATTGATCGTCCTTCTTCCCATGATACCATCATGAGGCGCTGTGATTACGGTATATGAAAGATTGAGCTTAGCCATATTTAATGCATTTTCAGCACGTTTGATCTCTGCATCGTTCATTCCTAATCGGGACTGTACCTCAGTCACCGTGAGCACAGAAGTACTCCGGGAATTCGCAATCGCCTCATATTGCGAAGATACCGCCTCCAGAGCAGCACTGCTCGCTTCATATTCCGTTTTCACCTGGTCGAACTGTTGACGGGTTACCGCCTCGTCTTTCAAAAGATTTTTATAACGGTTAAAATTCTGTTCCGCATTCCACAATCTTGCTTTTGCCGAAGCAATGTTAGCCTGAGCGGCATCGCTGTTGGATTGTGCTGTACCGATATTATTAGTTGCCGTTCTGACCGAATTAGCCGTAACATGCTTAGATGCAAGTGCCGACAAATAAGCTGCTTCCGCCTGCCCCAGTTGAGTCTGAATCTCACTATCATCCAATATAAGCAAAGTATCTCCCTTTTTTACGTACTGATGCTCGATAAAACGAATATCTTTGATATAGGCCGATACCCGGGTATTGATCGGGTTAATATACGATTCGACCTGTGCTGCATTGGTAAAACGGTTATTACCGATATTGAAATAGGCGTGGATCACCCAATAGAGTCCTGCCAATACCAATAATAGCACCAACATGCTGACGATCGTTCCTCTGTTCTTTTTTTTAGGCATTCTCTGTTTTACTTTACTTGATTTAACACCTGTATTTTCTACCGAATCTGTTCCTTGATTCTGATCTTGATTTTGTGACATATTTTTTATCTACTTCAATGGAGTTAGCTTCCAGTTCTTACATTTTCCCGCTTTCTTTCAATAATTTGTAATACGCAAACACAATATTGATTTCCGAGTTGGTGTACTGCAGTTCAGCATCCAACTTCGCATTGCTTGCATCGATCATATCAAGCAGAATGGCCAGCTGGTTATTGTATTTACTTTCCATGATTCTGTAATTCTCCTCTGTCAGATCTTTATTTTTTGCCAATGTTGAGTTCTGGCTACGTGTTTCATTATATTTTATGTAGGCGGCATTAACCGCAACTTCGATCATTTTTTCTGTTTCATTTTCCTGCGCTTTAGCTTTCTCTAATTCATATCTGTTAGCCTGTATCTTTTTCGAAGATTTATAGAGCGAACTGATATCATAGCTTAATGACAAACCTACATTCCAACCATTTGAGTACATATCCAGGGCGGGTGATGTCGTCGTAATTGGTCTTTGCAATTTATTACCTGCAAAAGCGGCTAAAGTGGGCATACGTTCGGTCTTTGTTATCTTCGTTGCCGTTTCGGATAGTTCAACCCCCTTTTTACTCATGAGAACTGAGGGGTGCTGATCAATGTCGTTTTGATAGAACGCTAAAGGAGATGGTTCCAAATTGGTCTGCAATAGCTTTTCATCTGCCAGGAGCTGTATTCCTTCAGGAAGACCCAAGGCAACCAAGAGCTGTTTATTCAAGATCTGCACATTATTCTCGATCACCTGTAAAGCCAGGTTTAGATTAGAGATCTGCAGTTCACCACGGATCACATCATTTCGAGTGACCATACCTTCTTTATAAAACCGGCTGATATTCTGTAACCGTTGCTCGGCCAATTGAATATTTTTACGGTATACGGAAGCCTGATTTTGCAACTTATACAAGTCCAAATAGTAGCCCAAGGCTAGCAACTTGATATTCTGCTCGTTAAACTGATAATTCAGGGTTGCGAGATCTTCTTGTAGCGATTTGGCTTCGATAGTATGTTTGACCATACCACCCTTCCAGATTAACTGAGTCGCTTCCAAGGCATAGTTATTGCCAAAATGTGGCATCTTGACCGTCGTCGAATTGGAAAAATCTTTATCAAGCAGGACACCATCACCGATATAAAGGGCGCTGGCGCTTAGATTAAGATCAGGAAGCTGTAAATTTTTAGCGACCTCTACGTTCTGTTTTGCTATTTTTATACCTGCTTTGGAAACTGATAAAGTTGGATTGTTTTCCAGAACCAAAGAAAAGAGTTCTTCAACGCTGAGCTTTTTTTGAGTAGCTTCCTGAGCAAATAGTAAGGAGTCTGAAAAAAGCAATCCGATTACCAAAAACAGATAACTGAATGGTTTTATTTTCATTGTGTGCGATACATTTTAGAATTTCACAGCACAAAAGTCGTAAAAAACAACCCTAACAAAAAGGTTGAAAGCGGGGCAAAAGAAGTCCAAATAGTATCAAAACAAGGTAACCTCGTGTTTATTCCGGTAATTTTTGGGACTTAATCCCGTATGCTTTTTAAAAAATTTACCAAAAGCATACTGATCTGAGAAGTTTAATTCCTCGGCAATCCTTGTAATGGTATCCTTTGAACTGAACAGTAAAGTTTTAGCCTCATTGAGTAAGGCTGTAGCAATGAATACAGATGGTGCTATATCGGTAATTTCCTTGACACAAATCGATAGATACTTGATCGAGATATTGAGTTTTTTGGCATAAAAATCTAACTCCTTTTCCGTTTTATAATAATCTGTAGCCAATTCAAGAAACTGCAAGGTGATTTCCTCTTTCCGTGCATTTCGTTTTCGGTCAAATTGAAGCTGGATTTCTAATGAATCCATCAATTTATAGGTTATGGTGGAAAATATGGAGAGGATGATCTGTTCGTGAAAGAAAGATTGTCTATTCTCCATATCAGTCTGATAAATCATAAGTTCCACCAAACCTGTTAACTGGTCAAAAATCACTTTATCTGGATTGAAGATATTTTGATTTTTCTCCGCATTGATGATCCGGTACACATCGTACCGGCTAAAGTTAAAATGAATCTTTTCCCTGATAGTCTCCCGATTATAGATCAGCATGTATATTTTAAGATCATCGGTATAATGGCTCAATTTATAGCTGTTATGCGAGGATATCAGTAAAACGTGATCCTCCACATAAGAAACAGATTGGTTATTGATCTCCAAATGAATGGATCCACTTCTGATAAAAATCATGCTAAAATTAGCGGGTCTCAGGATATGGCCCATCTTAGCATTTTCAAAAAAGTCTTTTTCATTTAGTATTCTTATCAATGACATCAGCAAACTCTTTAAGTACTAAGGGACAAACTAAGATAAAATTATTTTATATGCAATATTATCTTTTGACGCTGTCTATCGAATGACTCGTTTACTTTCCATTACATGTACGTTGCAGAAACCGTAATTTTTAGCTATTTCATATCATATGATCAGCATCAGTCACACTGGACTATGATTTACCCAATTATTATTGTACTTTTAAATAGATCAATCCATTATGAAGAATAACACCAAGATCACCAATACAAGTATAGAATCGGCAGGTTTACCAAAAGACGCCAAACATGTTATGGCAGAATATATCTGGAATGGATTTGATGCTAAGGCTACAGAAGTCTCTATCGACATCGAAAGTAATACCCTCGGATTTATAACAAGTATCTGCATTCGTGATAATGGAGAAGGAATTCCCAGGGAAACACTGAACCTTTCATTTGGAAATTTTTTAGATTCACTCAAGAAAAATAACTTAAAACGGAGCTCCTATACGCGTGGAAAAAAGGGAAAAGGCCGTTTTTCTTTCTCACTCTTTGCCACACGAGCAACTTGGAATACCACTGTTAAGACAGATGATGAGCTGATTTCCTATAGCATACGAATAGATCGTGACGCTAAAGAACAGTATGATATCGGGGATATCAAATCAGCGGCTAAACCTGAGGGAACTGGTACAACTGTCAAACTGGAAGGTATCTTTGGACTAACAGCTACTACACTGGAGTCTGAAGAATTTACAGATTTTCTTGCGCAGGAATTTGGTTGGTATCTGCTTCTCAACCGGGATTGGGGGTACCGCATCCTCCTCAATGGGACTGCACTTCATTATAATAACCTGATACAGGAGACCGACAGTACGATATTCACTCTTTATAGTATAGCGGAAAACTCGTACAGCTTCCGTGTAAACTATATCCGATGGAAAGAACAGATCGGAGACCGTTACTATTACTATTTTTTAAACAGCAACAAAACTGAAGTAGCAAAACTGCTCAGTAGTTTTAATAATAATGCGATCGACTTCCATCACTCGGTGTATATAGAATCTGACTTCTTTGATCAATTCGAGCAAGCTGATATCGCGATTTCTTCGGAAAGCAATCTCTTCAGTGAAAAAGAACAGCAGGTTATTTATCGTAAATTACTGGCAGAATTACGTGATTTTCTGGAGCGTAAACAGAAAAAATATATTCGCGAGCAGGCCGTCACAATCAAACTTGAAGAACTGGAGAAGAAAAACCTACTGCCGCGTTACAGCTCGTCGGATATCGATGTAAACCGAAAAAGGATTTTACTATCTCTGATTCAGGAACTGTATATTGCCGATCCACGTGCCTTTGTTGGTATCAAAGCTGACCTCATACGTACTTATCTCGGTCTTCTGGACTTGCTCTTGCAAACAGACCGTAAACAGGATATAGTACCACTTTTTGAAAATGCTATTGCGCTTTCGGAAAAAGAGCGTGATACGATCAGAAAGATACTGGAAAGGTAGATCTGCTGTATTCAATGGGTGAACTTAAAATTTAAGCATTTTCCGTATCCAAATCTGAAATTAAATTCATTTGGATGTTAGACAAGGCTGCGAAATAATTGAAAAATGCTTTTGACTTTCTGTATAATTGTCTTAAACATAAAAAATATTTAAGACAATTATATTTCTATACGAACGATCATATTCAGTATCTATTGATATAACGATTCGCGTATTTGAAGAAGACTTTTTTCTAAATAAGTGGTATCCACTGATTTTGGGAATGAACTCTCGAAATACATTTCATCAATTTCACATTGTATCACTTCCACCTTTCTACATAATTCGTCATATGTCCATCTGCCTGATTTTATTTCGAGCAATGCTTCACAATTAGGGCGCTTAAGAATGAGTTCTCCCTTTAATAACAGATCTCGCGCAACCTCCATCAGACGTATAGTATGCATCATATTTTTAGCATCATATCCTTGTCCATGTGCGACAGTTCCAGCATAACGCATAACATTACGCTTCTTTTCCCACTCCTTGTATGCCTTAAAATCTTTACAATATGAAGAATAGGCTTCATGATTAACAAAGAGCAATGCTAAGGTCTCCTCTCCTTTCGCAATGGAACTCAAGGCAACTTCATGGCTATCTGCTTTTGCCATTATACCGCGATATAATCCTTGCTCATTCTTATCATAATATAATGCAAACACATTTTTACAATGATTCAATTTAATCAATCCGCAAAAGTGAGACTTTAACTTATGATCCTGTAACCATGATTCTACAGGATAACTTTTTCCGCTACTCATTATGTAAGCAAAATCTAATAAACTTTTCCGCGCTCCTACATGTGGATTATTGATCTTTTTGTTCAAACCTTTGGCTTTTTTCACCTGCTGCATCGCATATTGAACAAAACTATCTATCAATCCCATATTAAGGAGTTTTTTAAATTGAAAATTTGCCATTAATGGATGGTTTATCAATATGGATGCGGAAGCACTAGCCAGTAGTTCCATTGCTCCCGGATTATTTTTACTGAGTAATTCGACAAATCTGCCTAATTCATAATATACCTCATCATGACTATCGTTATTAATTTGAGCGATATAGCTTAAACCATAGAACACATTTTTTGGTAAGTAAAACACACCTTTAATATCTGTATCAGATGCCGCTGTATCTAAACCGTAAGCCCTGCTTCCTGTTATTACTTTAAACAGAATCAGATTTTGATCATGCAGATCTTTAATTGTCATCATCTTCTTTACGAATTAAGTCTATAAAATAACTATTGACCGGTTCTACTGAGATTTTTAAAGCAGGTATTGTCATAACAGTATCTTTAAGTTTTTTGAATGTATTTTTCATATAGATACACAGCTTCTCATCCGGAGAGAATATAAAATCTTCTCTAACTGATGCTTTTATCATAATAATCGACTCCAGACTTTTAATAAGATCGGATGGAAGCAATCGCATTAAATCTTTCATTTCCATTGGCGCATAAGATCTGTTTGTTTCAATCCATAGAGCTGATAAAAGACTTCTAGCAATGTAAAGAAAATCTTTCAGCGAGATGTTTGACTGATCAAGCCCTTCCATTTTCCTATGACATAAACCTAAATAATGGTGCATATGCGCACGCAAGTTAGGTGCATAATCCAGTAGTGTTATAAAATCATTTTTAAAAAAACTATAATCTCCATAACAAATTGGGGATTGCAACCATTCATATAATGTACAGTTACTTTTGTAAAGTAGCTTCAGTACTTTGCGAATATCCCAACCATAAATATCAAGATCACCAACAATTGGGTACTTAATATCCTCTTCTATAGAAAAAACCGATAGATAATCGTTCTTTCGTCTTTGATAGATAAACCGAATATCGTAGTCACTGTCTAAAGATGGAAAACCCCATGCACGACTTCCTGACTCACATGCATAAAGTATCTTTATATTTTCCTTAATTTCAATTTCTTGAATGATTCCGCATAAATAATGATGATCCATTTTCAATTTTATTTTCCACAAAGGAACATTCCTTTGTACTACATGACAAAGATGAGATCTACCTACTGCAGCTTAACTGCGCAATAAAAATTAACAATATAAAAAACTGAAAATCAAAACAATAAAATATTTAAGATCAAAATAAACCAAGTCGAATCGCAGTAGCTACGCAACTTCATTGCGCAGGAATATAAATCATTTATTCTCTATCAAGCTACTGTATAAGAAAAATTAGAGATAAAGTTCCAAACTATAGTTTAGAGTACGGTTATTACCATAATTATGAGCAATTGTGAAATTGTTGCCAAGCGCACTATTCACTTCATAATAAGTAAAAAGTTGCTACATTTGTCTCAGTGAAAAATTTTTCAATCTTATTGATATTATCAATTTATTTGTTTTCAACAACTGAACTGATTCAATTGTTGAAAATTCCTGTATTAATTTCTCATTGTATAGAACATAAAAATAACAACAGTAAACTGACGTTTGTACAATTCTTAAATGATCATTATAATATTCCTGTAAAAGATAATGACCGGGATACAGATGAAAAACTTCCTTTTGTAAAACATGTCAATTTTTTAAACATCACAGCAATTTCTTCTACCGTGTCATCGGAAGTACCATTAATGACATCAAGCATATTCTTTGAGAAAAAGCTGTTATTTTACCCTGATCAGTATTACTTAAATACTTATACCAGCCATATTTGGCAACCTCCAAAAATTTCTTAATTATTTTCATTTTTTTTATCCTTTATCTGTATTCATTTGTTGTTAGTTAAAACAGCATTTGGTTACGGTCTGGATTTCTTTAATAACCTTTGCTTATCATGCAAATTCGAGGTTATTGGGGAAACATTTCTATATTCTCATTGAATTGACGCTTAAAAAAACAATAAAATGTCAAATGAACAAACGGCTATAAAAGCAACCTACTTTAGTATAATTGGAAATTTTTTACTCGCTCTCTTAAAATGGTTAGCTGGTTATTTTGGAAATTCATACGCGCTTATTGCAGATGCAATAGAATCTACTGCAGATATATTTTCCTCTTTTTTGGTTTTATTTGGATTAAAGTATGCAAAAAGGCCTGCAGATGAGAACCATCCTTACGGACATGGTCGCATTGAACCACTTGTAACATTTGTCGTAGTGGGCTTTCTAATTATTTCAGCGACAATTATTGCTTACGAAAGCATTCAAAATATTCGCACCCCTCATGAGTTGCCCAAACCATGGACTTTATTCGTGCTATTGGCGATCATTATCTGGAAGGAAGTTTCTTTTAGGGTTGTCATTAAAAAAAGTAAAGAAACTGGAAGCTCTTCATTACGAGCCGACGCATGGCACCACCGAAGTGATGCGATCACTTCGGTAGCAGCCTTTATCGGCATATCAATCGCTTTGATTTTAGGAAAGGGCTATGAGAGTGCCGATGACTTTGCAGCGCTATTTGCTTCGGGATTTATACTTTACAACTGCTATCTTATCTTTCGTCCTGCCTTGGGAGAGATCATGGATGAAAACCTTTACGATGATTTAATCGCTGAGATACGTATCAACGCCGTAAAGGTAGATGGTATCTTGGGTACAGAGAAATGCTTTGTTCGTAAATTAGGCACAAAACATCTGGTTGATTTACATGCAATTGTAAGTGGTGACATCTCAGTAAAAGAGGGCCATCAATTAGCGCATAGGCTTCAGGACTATCTGCAAAAAAAAATGCCCCAACTGGGAAACATTTTAATACATATTGAACCAGATTAACACTGGCAGTCTGAAAGAAAAATCCAAAGGTCCTATGAATTCATTAAAAACTAGAAACAACTGGATTGAGCCACACGTAAATCAAAGATGATATGTAATATCTTAAACGAAGATTTAAAGGTTTCCTACACTGGTGTTTCCCAACCACTTTCACCTCATTAACAGTAAATTAATAGATGAAAATTATTAATTTATAAAACTGTCAGTGTTGTTCCTATCATATATTTTGATTCATTTAATATTCTTAAATTTAGGTTATGGAACTAAATAAAGCATTTCAACAAATCACAGAAGATTTCATCTCGCTACTTGATTCTTTAGATGAAAATGAACTGAATACGAAACATAAAGCTGACAATTGGTCGCCTGGACAAATCGGCGATCATATATTGAAGTCTTATGCTTCAGCAGAAGTCATGAACGGGCGTACCGAATCGACTCATCGGAAACCAGATGAAAAGGTAACAACCATTAAAGATACATTTACGGACTTTACAATACGCATGAAATCTCCTCAAGCGATATTGCCTTCTGAAAAACGACTCGACAAACAGCGTTTACTACAAAATCTTCGTGATCGCATTGCCCAGATCGAAACCATAATTAAGGAGAAAAATCTTTCAGATACCTGTATCGATTTTGCCATCCCGGAATATGGTCCATTTACAGTTTTGGAGTGGGCTTGGTTCAATACCTATCATACACAGCGACATGTACATCAGTTAAAAGATGTAATTCAATCAATTAAATCTTAAAATATGACTAATAAAGATCTCATTTTAGCTTATTTTAATTGCTATGAAATAGGTGACCGGAATAGGCTACAAAGCCTGCTGGATGAAGATTTTCAATTCAGTAGTCCTCACGATCCAATGCTTACTAAAGAAGACTATTTCCGAAAATGCTGGCCATTTCATAAAAAAGCAACTGCATATCACGTCGATACCGTCCTGGAAGACAAAAACAGTATTTTTGTCATTTATACCTGCACGACTGATGATGAAAATAAGTTTGAAAATGCCGAATACTTTCAGATCGAAAATGCAAAAATAAAAAAGGTCAGGGTATTCTACGGGACGCTGAATTAGTTAATATTTCTATTAATTTCATCACCCATTACACTATTCGTTAGCCATACCCTCCTCGCTTAAAATCACCCGCTGATTTTAATCATTGTAAACAGAATATTTTACCCTGTAGCATAAATAAATGCGCAGTGCCATAAGCTTCCATAAATAGTTTTCCTGTCTCATCAGAAGGTTTATCATAACACAGTAAAGTGATACCCCAATATTAAAGGCACATATGTTAATGGAGCCGTTATCCCTATACCTCCTTTCCGCATCAGCTGATGATTAAATAATAATTTTTCCTTTTTTGACTTAAGTCAAAGGTTAAGGTGTGCAATACTTGCAGCTTTGCACTGTAAATAATAATTAAAACAAAAAATTATGAGTGTAACATTAGAAAATGGATTGATCATTACAGCGGTTATAAATTGCACTGCTCTTCCTTATGATTGAAGTATCCGCTTTGGTAACGATATAGCTAGACCTTTAGCCGGGATAATCGCCGAAAGGTTCGATTACCAGAACGTCTATTTGTTTGAAGGAGTAAGTTGCATCCTCTCGATGATAACATTAATGATCAATAAAAAATAAGTATAACAATGGAAAATACATTAAAAATGTTTGGTAAAGATGCCAACGAAAGAGTTGAGAATGCTTTAGAGGAACTAAAATCTGGTAATGGCGTTATCCTCTTAGACGATGAAGATAGAGAAAATGAAGGTGATCTTATTTTCTCGGCAGAAAATATGGACATTCAGGATATGGTGCAGATGATAAGACAATGTAGCGGTGTGGTCTGTCTGTGTCTTACAAATGAAAAGGCTGATGAACTCGATTTACCTTATATGGTCAATGCCAATTCCAGTCTCTTTCAGACTCCTTTTACCGTTTCGATTGATGCTCGGGAAGGTGCAACAACTGGTCTTTCGGCATCTGATAGAATTGCCGCTATTAAAGCGGCATGTGCTGAAAATGCGCAACCTGGAGATTTGGTTCGACCGGGGCATATCTTCCCATTGCGTGCTCACGATTATGGTGTCTTAGGAAGAAATGGTCACACTGAAGGCAGTATCGACCTCATGAAGCTGGCTGGTCTAAAACCAATGTCCGTATTATGTGAACTAATGGAAGATGATGGAACCATGTCGCGTCTGCCACAGATGATCGCCTTTGCTCTAGATCATCATCTAACGATATTATCCATCGCCGATATTATCGAATACCGAAAATTGCAGTTAGTAGCGAATGAATTATAAAGTCTTTTAATACATCAAAAAATCAGCATTAAACAATACCATAATGAGAAAAATACGTTTCGTATTTACCGTTAAACGCAAAGAATTCCTGACACCACATATGATTCGTGTGGTGTTTGGAATCAGTAATGAACAAGCGGTACTTTTAACGCATATAAAGTCCGGATCTAATAATAAAATTTTCATACCGCCTGCCGATAGAAATGTCATTTATTTCCCTGAAAAAGAATCAGAAACAAGACCTGAATTGCTGGCATCAATAAGAACATACACCAATCGCAAAATTGATCTGAAGAAAAAGGAACTGACCATTGATTTTGTCTCCCACGGAGATAATGGACCTGCATCTGCATGGGCATTAAAAGCTAAACCGGGCGATGCTCTAGGTATCGGTATGAAAGAAAGTATGAAACCCTTAGTGCCCGAAGCCGATTCCTATCTACTTATAGGTGACGCAACAGCATTGCCCGTAATCAGTGCAATTTTAGAAAAATTAAAAACCGGGATTGATGTTAAGGTTATTTTGGAGGTATCTGCTAAAGAAGATCGAATAAATATTCCATCTTCGGCAAATGTAGATATTGACTGGCTGTACAACCCGCATCCTGAAAAAGGAAGCAAATTAGCGTCTACAGTAAAGACTTTTAAATTCGCAAAGGCAGACCTGCGTAATTATGTATATTTAGCCGCTGAATATGCTACTGTCAAAGAATTAAGAAACTATTTTAAAACTGACCTAGAGTGGGATCCACAGATGATATACAGCTGCAGCTATTGGAAGTCTGGTGAATCTGAAAGCGCATATCTTTAAAGATACAACACGCCAAATAAACAGCGCTACGATCGAGCTTTTATTGGTAAATTTGTCTATCACTGATTTCAAGTACATGCAAGAACTATTAGCTTCATATATTAAAAGTAAAATATCATTAACGGATAAAGATCTAGAGATCATTTTGTCCCATTTTAAGCCGATGAAGCTCAAAAAGAATGAACTCGTACTAACAAATGGTCAATCCAGTCAACGGACATTTTTTGTTACACAGGGATGTCTGCGCATTTTCTTTATCAATGAAGAAGGAACCGACTCCACCCGATATTTTGCTTTTGAGAATCAGTTTGCAACAGCATTAGTAAGTTTTATTACTTCCGAACCTTCAGAAGAATTTATTCAGGCTGTTGAAGATTCGGAAGTATATTACATCACACATAAAAGCTTTTATCATCTTCTGGATATCATACCCCTATGGGAAAAATTTTACCGCATATATCTTGAAATTGCTTACGTAACCAATACCAAAAGGTTAATGTCTTTTCTAATGCAGGACGCTTTGGAAAAATATCGGCAGCTCTTAGACGAAAATCCGATTATTGTCCGAAGATTGTCGAATAAGCTTGTCGCTTCCTATCTCAATATTTCCCAGGAGACGCTAAGTAGACTAAAATCAAAAATCTGATCTTCTTTTTTGACTCAGGTCAATGTTTTAATATATGCTATTGACCAACTTTGTATCACTAATACAAAGACAATGAGCAACCAGGCCCGTACCTTCGAAATATTTTCAGGAATTATTCTTCAGAAGAATAAAATAGCTGAGCATACGTATCATATCAAAATTCAGAGTATGGATTTTTCGCGCATCCACTATATTCCGGGTTTTTCTATTGATATATTTTTATCCAATCCTTATTACAATCCACTGAGCGCAGTGCGAAGATATTCATTCTGGAATTATGAACCGGTCTATCATGTTGCAGACTTTGCCATTAATACCTTTTCCAATGGCAAGGGGGCACAATGGGTTCAAACCGTACAGGAAGGCGATACCATATTTTTCAAAGAACCGTCCAGTGAAATAAGTATGAATGACACAGCAGACCACTACTTTTTAATTGGGGATATTATTGCTTTATCTCATCTATATGAAATAAACAGAGCCTTATCGGTAAGTAAACAAGTAAGTAGTTTTATTTTTGCAGAACATCAAGCAGATATTTTTCCAGATCTCGATCATAGTTTCCCTTTAGAAACGCACATAATTGAATCATTAAATCCGCAGAAAATTATTGAATTGATTTCCCTTAATTTTCCTGAACATAAAACAAATACCATTGCTTACATACTTGGTGATTCTAAAACAGTATCCTATATTTATAATTATTTAAAAGATAATCCAATGTATGACATCAGTACGATTTACATCAAAAGCTTTTGGAACAAAACAATCATTTAACATGTAATAAAGATGATTATAGCAAGTACAAAGAGAGATTGATCAAAATAACAAAATTACCCTACGAAGCTCTGCGACTAGAAGAATAGATTTGAATAGCGAAAGAACTACGATGGCAATGTTACGCGCATATTTGAATTAGATCACAATAAAACTAAAAAAAATCAAGTCAAAATAGCTTTCAAAAGAAAGTAAATAAGCTCAGATGCCACCAATCGACATTTTTTTGTATTTGGACAGAAAAATTAATCAGCTTGAAATGCAATGACTTAATGTTTTTGAGTAAAAAAAAAGTACATAAGTTTTGGAAATATAGATCATTTAAGTACTTTTGCATCACCGAAAGGGAAACGCGCTCATAGCTCAGCTGGATAGAGCATCGGTTTTCTAAACCGACGGTCTCAGGTTCGAATCCTGATGGGCGTACTTAAAATCCTCTTTACTTTTGTAAAGAGGATTTTTTGCTTTATGACTTTTTCACTTGAACATTTCTTTCGATCCACATTTCAAATTTTTCAACAAAGGAGGTTAGAAAATCATGTGTAGAAGTATCTATAAGTTCTCCACTGGCATCAAACAACTTTGCGGCATGGCTGATATACGCTTCCGGCTGTTGTAAAGTCGGCATATTTAAGAATACCAAGGATTGGCGAAGATGATGATTGGCACCGAATGCACCTAATCCTCCCGGGGTACAGCTTATAATGGCCGCAGGCTTACCATCCCACACACTCTTTCCGTATGGTCGTGAACCTACATCCAGCGCATTCTTAAGTACTGCAGGAACCGATCGATTGTATTCGGGAGTGATAAATAATACCGCGTCATAAGGGTTGATTATTTCTCTAAAATTTTGCCAAGCTACAGGTACGTCTTTTTCCAAATCCTCATTGTACAATGGCAATTCTCCAATTTCAATGTCATCAAACTGCATACTGGCTATTTTAAATTGGCCAATAGCTCTTCCTATCTTTTTATTGAAAGATTCCTTTCTTAAACTTCCAACGATGAGTGCAACTTTAAATGGTTTCATAAATGATCATTTGTTTCTTTAATAACGTACAACAGTAGCTTTTGGTTTGCATATAATTCGCTGATTTGTCATGACACAACATGATTTCTAAGTTTAAAAATCATTACATTAGCGAACCATTAAACCAAATATTTTAAGCATTATGATGTCAGATATCTATAGAGAAAAATCACCTTTATCAGAGCAGGATTGTTTCGTAGTATTCGACCGCAGAAAATCATCTTTTACCTTTCCTGTACATATACATCCGGAGTATGAACTGAATTATGTAGAAGGAGCATCTGGAGCGCAACGGATCATTGGAGATTCCATTGAAACCATCGGTCACAAAGATTTAGTTCTTATTGCCAATCCGGAATTAAAACACGCATGGAAGGATGGGGAATGCACATCAACAGACATTCACGAAATCACCTTACAATTTCACCCCTCGCTGGTTGAACAGATCTTAGACAAAAAGCAATTTCAAAGCATACAGGAATTATTTAACAGGGCATCCAAAGGAGTTCACTTTGGCACCGCAACTATTGAGAAGGTGCTTCCCTTACTACGCATTTTGACCATGGAAAAAGATGGCTTTTACGCGGTAATGAAACTCTTTATCCTGCTATATGAATTATCCAAAGGAGAAGACCTCAGAGAACTTTCTAGTTCCACAAAAATGGGTATGACCCCAAATGAAATACTCCTACAAAGACTACAGAATTACATTTCTAACAATGTTAGTCACATGATTCGACTACCGGAAGCTGCCAATACGCTTAATATGAGCCGGTCCACATTTGCTAGATTTATAAAATGCCAGACGGACATGAATTTCACAGATTACCTGCTCGATTTCCGAATTAATCTGGCCACACGAAAGCTAAAAGAACAAACATCCATCGCAGACGTTGTGAATCTCTGCGGATTTAATAGCATTTCCTATTTTTATAGAGTCTTTAAAAAAGCTAAAGGGGTTACACCCGCAGAATTTAGGGACAACTGTAAAAATCATCAGCTCATTATCTAACAACAACCTATAAACATAGTTCTGATCATCAAACGATCATCTCCCACATTCCATTGCATACCTGATTCAAAATAGGGTTTATTATGATATAAGCCCTATTAAATAGCCTCTCCCCTTCCGCGCCTTTCCACCAAAGAGCTTAAAATTCAAATAATTTGAGTGTAGAGTGCAAGAGTCAAAAAGACAAAAAGCACATAACCGACTAAATATTAACTCATTAATACTTTTCAAACTCTTAGAAGAATAGTTTGAAAAATGAAGCATAAATAGCCCAAAATTCGTTCTATTCGGTTATTTATTCCTCTTTTCTCCCCGATTTATATAAACAAAGAATAAATAGTTCAATCAACTTGAATCTATTGTACAATTTACCAATTGTGTTTTACCGTAGTTTAGCCCCCACTGATTACTAATAAACCAATTAGCAGCTTAAGGATAAATCATTTTACCCTTAAATCCGCCAACATGACAAACAACTAATTATCAACAAGAATATGAGAAAAACCATATTACTATCTCTACTTTGCAGCTCTAGCCTATTTGCATGGGCACAGCAGGCTATTCCAGTTAAAGGAACAGTAAAAGACAAAGAAAATAATCCAATTGTCGGAGCAACAATTGTTGTGAAAGGAACCACAGATGGCACAAAGACGGATCAAAACGGTAATTTTTCGATCAGTGTTCCTACTGGAAAACTTCTCCTTATTACCTATGTAGGTATGCAGCGTGCAGAAGTACCGATTAAAGACGATTCGTTTATCAATCTAAGCCTCGTAAGTGACAGCCAACTGGATGAAGTAGTCGTTATCGGCTACGGAACGGTAAAAAAACGAGATCTAACGGGAGCCGTAGCCACTGTTACGGGTAAAGATTTACAGTCTAATCTTGCAAAAAGTGCTTCAGGTGCTTTGCAGGGCCGTATAGCCGGCGTAAGTGTTTCCAATGCTGGTGGCACACCTGGAGCGGGCATGAGTATCAATATTCGCGGTCTAAGCTCCATGGGAAACAATACACCATTATATGTCGTAGACGGTGTATTCAGTGATATTAACCTGGTAGACCCTAACGATATTGCATCATTAGATGTGTTAAAAGATGCTTCTGCTGCTGCAATCTACGGTTCTCGTGCCGCAAATGGTGTGGTAATAATCACAACTAAAGGTGGAAAAAGAGCTTCACCTGCTACACTTGGAATAAACGCCTACACAGGTATACAGAGTCTTCCAAAAAAAATGGACCTCATGGATGGACCACAATGGAAAAAATTTCAAAAAGAAAATAAATATCTCCCAACACAAGCTGAAAGTTTCAATGCCAATACCGACTGGCAGGATGAGGTATTTGACACTGCTCCTATTAATAAGATCAATGTCGATATTTCTGGAGGTGGCGAACGGTCGACATATAGTGTATCTGCGGGCTACCTGAATCAAGAAGGAATCCTAAAAACAACGGGTTACAAAGCATTCAATGTTCGTTCAAAGAATACATTTAATTTTTTTAATGACCACCTCCGCATCGGAAATACGTTTCTACTAAAATCAGGTGATCGGAAATATTCGGATTTGACCATTACTGATATCCTTCGCCAAAATCCTTTGCTACCGATCTATGATGAAAATACGCTGGGTGGTTATGCGACCTATGCACCCTGGATGAAAAATTTAGAAAATCCTGTAGGCTATCTAAATCTATACAATAAACATGTTTATCAAACAGATATCATGCTTAATGGTTATGCTGAAGCAGATCTGTTTATAAAAGGCTTAAAATATAGATTAAACGTTGGAATTAATAGAACTTCTGGAAGAAATTACAACAAGAATGAAGCTTATACCTATGGTACAGCCAAGAATCAATCATCACTCAATGAAAACGCTTTCTTCAACAATCAATGGTTGATCGAAAATACCATTCACTATGACAATACTTTTGATAAGCATACGATTTCCGCATTAGCGGGGTATTCATCACAGGAAAACTCCAATCGGGGGTTTGGTGCTGGCCGAAAGGATATTCCGATAGGAACTGACGTAATTGGTGCAGGTTCACCAGCCGAACAGTCCACCTCCGGAAATTTAAATGAAGCCGCTTTAATATCTCAATTTGGCCGATTAATGTATAGCTACGATAGCCGGTACCTGTTCACAGCCACAGTACGTCGAGATGGTTCATCCAAATTTGCCAGCGGACAGCGATACGGCGTATTTCCTTCTGTTGCCCTTGGCTGGAATATCATGAACGAAGGTTTCTTTGAAAGCGCTAAAAATACAGTGAATGATTTCAAACTGAGAGCGAGTTATGGCCGATTGGGGAATCAGGAAATCGGTGATTATACAACACAAAATGTAACCACCTACGGTATCAATTATATACAGGGTGGTATGTGGTGGCAGGGTGCTATCCCCGGTAACAGCTGGGTATCGCCTCGGAATTTAACCTGGGAAGAGACTGAAACCAGCAATATCGGTTTAGATCTAGCCTTTTTGCAAAGCAAATTGAACATCAGTGCCGACTATTATATCCGGGATACAAAAAATATTCTTTTAGGAATTAATCAGCCACCTTCTACAGGACTTAGTGGTACACCCACCATGAATGCGGGTACAATCAGAAACAAGGGTTTTGAGTTTTCGGCAACGTTTAAAGATGCTATTGGAGATGTAAATTATAACATCGGCATTAATGCTTCTACGGTGAAAAATGAAGTAAAAGCTGTCACAGTGGGTGGCAAACAGGAATTTGAAGGTTATAACCCACAGGGCGAAGGTACTGTATCATGGGCAAAAGTTGGTTATCCTATTGGCGGATTTTGGGCGATAGAAACCAACGGACTCTTCCAGTCGGATACCGAAGCACAAAATTACAAAACCGCAAACGGCACAGTAATCCAGCCCAATGCAATGGCAGGGGATATTAAATTTGTCGATTTTAATGGAGATGGACACATTGATAATAATGACCGCCAATACATGGGCAGTCCTTTCCCTACGCTTGCGTATGGTATTCGAGGAGGCCTAGATTTTAAAGGAGTTGATTTTGCTTTTTTCTTTGAGGGCATGTATGGCAACAAGATCTATAATTACACGCGCGCCCGTATGGAACAAACCAATGAGGTAAACAACCACTCGGCACGCATCTTAGATTCCTGGACCCCAACAAATACGGATACCGATATTCCGCGCTATACAAGAGAAGATCCTAATGACAATAAACGTCGAGTTAGTGACCGTTGGATAGAGAGTGGTGCTTTCTTCCGTCTTAAAACCATCGAATTGGGTTACACATTGCCTACAAACTGGCTGAGCAAAGCTACCTTGAAAAACGGTCGTATATTTTTGGCTGCAGACAACCTGTTTACCGTAACAAAATATAAAGGTTATACACCCGATCTTGGACAAAGTAATGGTGACAATGGAGCTCCGTCGGGTGTACTAACAGCTGGTACAGATCATGGACGTTTTCCGCTGGCACGTACCATTATGTTCGGTATACAAGCTAACTTTTAATGGATAGACGACTTTTAAACAACAACCTTTAATTTCCTAAATACGATATACATGAAAATTTCAATCATAAAATGTTCGATCGCGGCAACCCTTCTTCTGTCGCTTGGGGGCTGTAAATCTGACTTTCTAGACCGCATCAATCCCAACAAACCAGTTGAAGATATCTTCTGGGTCAATGAGGGAGATGCCCAGGCAGCCATGGCTACCATCTATTCACCTATTCGCTCGCAGATGAGCGGATATTATGGTGCCTATAGTGGCTATCAAACGATGAACAGAGCAGATGATGTATGGTTCCTCGCTGGTGAAGAACCATTTACCTGGGAATATATTAATTTCTTAAACTCTGCTGGGACCTCTGCGAGTGACTTTGGCAGTTTGTATAGTGGTATAAACCGGGCTAATGTGTTTTTTCAAAACATATCCAAGGTACCAATGGATGAAAATAAAAAGAAAGAACTAAGTGCTGAAGCAAGCTTCTTGCGGGGAATGTATTACTTTTTATTGGCGGCTAATTATGGCGATGTACCTCTGTTGCTAATTCCAGCTGGTGATGATCCAGAAGGAACTAATAAACCGGCTTCTCCAGAAGCTGAAGTATGGAAACAGGTCATAACTGATTTTAAAGCAGCCAAAGACAATCTTCCTGTAACCAGACCTGCCGCCGAAGCGGGACGAGTAACAAAAGGTGCGGCAATCGCTTATCTTGGTAAAGCCCTTGTTTACACCAAGCAATATACACAGGCTGAAACAGAGTTAAAAGCCTTACTAACCGCACCATACACGTATGATCTTGTTGAAAATTTTGAAGATAACTTTAAAGATAATACCAAGTTAAATAAAGAATCAATCTGGGAACTGGTATATGACAGCAAATTTGGATCAGATGGTCCTTGGGGACAAGAATCGCCAAACAGCCCACAAGGATTTGTTCTGCCAAATTTTGCCGGACCTGATGGCACCGGAGCTTGGTTCAAATTAATGCCAGGTGCTTCTGTCGTGTCAAGCTTTATTGCAGAAGAGCGTCCGGCGGGATCAGACACACGTTTTGACAAAAGGATGTATACCAGCTTTTTTTGGAAATATTCCGACTATGAAACCGGTCTGACAGATGGTGCCTGGTTCGGAAATCAACCTTTTGATCTGATGTGGAGCAATGCAAGCAGCAAAAGACAACGTGGCGAACCGGTGTATCCAACGATTAGCAATAAATCAGGGCGCTTTCTAATCAAAAAATACACGAACTTTTTCTTAAATGCAGCTGGCTCGAACAGCATGTATGATGCAACAAATCGAAATAACAATTTTCGCGTATTCCGATTTGCTGAAGTATTATTATTGCATGCAGAGGCCTGTGCAAAGAATGGGAACTTGATCGATGCAGCCAAGTCGCTGACACGCGTCCGTAGTAGAGCTGGTTTGGGGACAAAAAACTGGACCGGTGAAAACGAACTGATGAAGGAGATCATCAAACAAAATGAACTCGAGTTTTTCTTTGAAGGCCATCGTTTCTTTGACTTAAAACGCTTGTATACTCCAGCCGAAATGAAACAGATCCTGATAACAAATAAAAAACAAGGAGCCAATAATTTTCAACCAAAACATTATTACCTGCCTATTCCGGAATCGGAGATGAATACAAATACAAAAATACAGCAACATCCATTATGGAGATAAGATAGTCAAAAGTAGCTCACAATAAAGTAACCACAGTTTTCTAGCGAACACAGGAACGTCTTCGCTAGAAAACTTAAAAAAAATTCTTCCAGCTTGAAAAATACGATACATGATGGTAACAGGTAGAACACAAAATAACATAGCAAATAAGATCCTAATAATAATCCTCCTGGTCATACTGCTGCCCTCTTGTGCTAAAGATAAAGCTACACCTATAATAATAGCGTCACAGCAGTCACTAAGTTCTAAAATCGATGCCGGTGAGTTACTGATCAATATTTCTAAAAATGAAGATTATATCTTCACTTTTGAAAAGGAGACACTACGGATTCCATTGCAGGATATTTCCAAGATTGAAGCTGAACTTGATCGCTGGCGCACCAAGATTATCTTCCGCGACGGTTCAGAGCTTATTGTACCGACCAAAGGTAATGAACTTGATTATATCGTTGAAAAGATAAAACTCAACCCCTCCGGATACAATCCTTTAGCGGCTTTAGTCGATGTATGGTTGCCAACCTACGGTAGAATAAAAGTAACGGTAAAGGGCAAAAACAGCTCAATCGGAACAATAACACATTTATGTCAGGAAAATGCAATCCGCCAAAGCGTACCTATTCTGGGTCTTTATCCTGACCATGACAATCTGGTTGATCTTACTTATACCGATATGGAAGGTAAGGAACGAGGCAGTACCCAGATACATATACGTACAGCAGCGATTTCACTTGCTGACTTTCCGAAATGGAAAAAAGTGAAAGCACTACCCGAAAAAATGGAACCTGGAATGAATTTAATTAACTATCCGGGTATGAGTGAAGCGGATGTATCCCTCCCTTATATGTTAGATAGCGAAGGAGAATTACGTTGGCTATTGCTTCTTAAATCATCTCCAGATTTACAGAAACTTTCGACCTCTATCGGGCTCAAACGGACTAAAAAAGGAACTTTTATTGCAGGTGATCAAGCACAGGCACGTGTGGTGGAAATCGATATGTTTGGTAATTTAAAGCGTCAGTGGGATCTTCAAAAACTAGGATATGGATTTCATCATGAAATTACGGAATCGAACAACGGGAACTTCTTAATTACAGTGACAAAAACTGGTGCGCGCCTGCGAAATGGTGAACCACGCGTCAATGACCACATTATCGAGTTAAATCCCGAAAGTGGTACGCTAGTAACCGAATGGGATCTTGCTCATCAGCTCGATACTTCCCGCTACATAAAACCAGATGGTATTACTCCGCCCCTTTTCTCGCAGACACCCAACAACTGGGCCCACAATAATGCTATTGGCGAAATAGGCAATGATTTATTAGCCACGTTACGCTACCAGGGAATTGTAAGTTTTAATCATTCCGGAAGTCTTCGCTGGATCATATCACCTCACAAATTATGGAAAAGCCAATATCACGCTCTGTTATTAAATCCTATTGCTGAAGACGGCACTCCGGTTACAGATCCCGCAGTTATCAATGGCGACGCACAAATCGACGGCTTTGACTGGCCATGGGGGCCTCATACTCCGGTAGCTATTGCCAATGACCGCATACTGGTATTTGACAATGGTTATGACCGTAATTGGATATCAAACTCCATCCCCTCTAGAACGAATTATAGTCGTATAGTGGAGTACAAAATTGATGTTGCCAACAAAACTGTGCAGCAACTTTGGTCCTATGGTAAGGAACGTGGTGCTAAGGGATTTTCTCTTGCCGTGTCAGGAGTACAATACCTGAAACAAACCGGAAATGTCCTGTTCTGTCCCGGCATGGGTGTGTCCACCTCATTGGGAACAGGGGGCCGCATCATGGAAATAAATCCAAAGACTAAAGAAATACTATTTGAACTTGAAATCGCGGCCAACAGTGGCTTCGCCTTCCACCGTGTAACCCGCATGCCTTTATACCCAGAGAACTACTAAATTGAAAATACTTCTAGATTTTACTGCCTGATGTCGACTATATTTGAAAACCAAAAGAAACAAGTAGCTGAATACCATGAATCTTTACTTAACCGACCCAATTATTGCATTCCTTCATCAAATGGTATTATACAGCGTTGTGAAAATCCAGTAATTACAAAAGATCATATTCCTTTGCATTGGCGTTATGATTTTAATCCACAGACGAATCCCTTTTTTTTAGAACGCATAGGTTTTAACTCGACTATGAATGCGGGTGCACTCTACTGGAAAGAAAAATATCTCCTTTTTATCCGTGTCGAGGGCACAGATAGAAAATCTTTTTTTGCAATTGCTGAAAGTAAAAATGGTCTTGACAACTTTCGCTTCTGGGATCGTCCGATCTCTGTGCCAGATACCGATCCTGACGAAACAAATATTTATGATATACGACTCACTGTTCATGAAGATGGCTGGGTTTACGGAGTCTTCTGCAGTGAAAAATTAGACCCTAACGCAGCACCAGGTGATCTCTCAAGTGCTCTTGCTTCTGCAGGCATTATACGTTCAAAAGACCTGATCCAGTGGGAACGTCTCCCCAATTTGAGTGCTTCCAGTCAGCAACGTAATGTTGTGCTTCATCCGGAGTTTATCGATGGAAAATATGCACTTTACACAAGACCTCAAGATGATTTTATCCTGGCCAAAAGTGGTGGCGGAATTGGATGGACATTGATAGATGATATCGCTAATGCTACAATACAAGAAGAAAAGATCGTCAATTTCAGACATTACCATACGATCAAGGAAGTTAAAAATGGAGAAGGTCCACCTCCTATTAAAACGACTAAAGGCTGGTTGCATTTAGCCCATGGTGTGCGTAAAACCGCAGCGGGTCTAAGATACGTTTTATACCTCTACCTCACCGCCCTGCAAGACCCTAGTCTATTGATTGCGGAGCCAGGTGGATATCTGCTAGCCCCTCAAAAAGATGAAAGAATTGGAGATGTGTCCAATGTTTTATTTTCAAATGGATGGATTGCAAAAGATGATGGAACTGTTTATATATACTATGCATCCAGTGATACACGGATGCATGTTGCCATATCAGATATTGACAGACTACTGGATTACTGTCTTCATACACCAAAAGATGATTTTAGATCATTGGAATCTGTAAAAAAAATAAATCAGCTGATCGACAAAAATCACGCTTACCTCGCTAAAATGATCTAAAAGAAATTTCAAGCCATCGGCCAGGAAACATCAATTTTTTCTTAAAGCCGTCATGAGTTCTCATAATTTTAGGAATTCATGACGGCTTTATCTAAACGATACAATCATTAAATTCTTTAAAGTCTTCATCTGCTTATACTAAATTGTGCTGATAACTTTGTATATGGTAACATCCCTATCGCTGAAAACGGGATAAGGAATAGTAGAAAAAAAATGTATATTTGGTTACCGAAGAAACCAATTTACAAATCAATCACTAGAAAGGAATAGTTAATATTCAATGAAGCTCCAACTCATAGATATACTTATAATAGTCGTCTATCTCATCGCTATGATCGTTATCGGCTTATTATTAAAAAAAAGAGCCTCAAAAAATCTGGACTCCTATTTTCTTGGAGGCAAAAAACTTCCTTTCTACATGCTTGGTCTATCGGATGCCTCTGGCATGTTTGATATTTCGGGAACCATGTGGATGGTCTATCTTGCATTTGTTTATGGTTTTAAAAGCCTTTGGATTCCTTGGCTATGGCCCGTTTTCAATCAGGTATTTTTAATGATATACCTTTCAGTATGGTTACGGCGTTCCAATGTACTAACGGGAGCTGAATGGATCCGAACACGCTTCGGCTATGGACGAGGAGCCAACCTGTCCCATACAATAGTAATCTTATATGCAATAATTGGGGTTCTTGGATTTCTTAGCTATGGTTTCATCGGAATCGGAAAATTCATGGAAGTATTTTTTCCTTGGGAGTATATCTCTCCCTATGTTCCCATTCATCTGGAACAAGAATCTGTCGCCAAAGTTTACGGCATATTTTTTACGACTATTGCAACCTCTTATGTGATGCTTGGAGGCATGCATAGCATTGTTTGGGCCGACGTTGTCCAATTCAGCATCATGACCATTTCAGGAATCATCATTGCGTCAATAGCCATGAATAAAGTGAGTCCGGAAATGCTTGCAGCACATACACCCAAAGGGTGGGACTCTCCTTTTTTTGGATGGAAATTGGATCTTGATTGGGAGGATTTAATACCCTCTATCATGACTAAAATCCAAGAAGATCAATATAGCTTGTTTACGATATTTGTTATGATGATGCTTTTCAAGGGAGTATTTATGAGTATGGCAGGACCAGCAGCTAACTATGATATGCAAAAAATACTTGCCTGCCGCAGTCCAAGAGAAGCCGCACTCATGAGTGGCTCGGTATCGGTCATTTTATTAATTCCCAGATACTTGATGATCATGGGTTTTACAGTACTTGCACTTGTATTTTTTAGTGACGAATTTAAGACAATGGGAAATAATATTGACTTTGAAACCATTCTTCCTAAAGCGATCAATGAATTTGCATACGTAGGGCTCGTAGGTATTTTGCTAGCAGGATTGCTCGCTGCTTTTATGTCGACATTTGCCTCCACTGTAAATGCTGCTCAAGCATATCTGGTAAATGATGTTTTTCTAAAATACATCCACACAAAAGCATCCTCCAAAACTCAAATTAGAGCAAGCTATATCATATCCGTACTGGTTGTTGTTGTCAGCACCATAATTGGCCTTTATCTGCACAATATCAATTCTATTTTACAATGGATCGTCTCTGCATTGTATGGCGGATACATCGCTGCTAATGTTTTAAAATGGCATTGGTGGAGATTTAATGGCAATGGCTTCTTTTCAGGTATGTTTACAGGTATTGTAGCTGCAATGGTGGCACCCTTGTTTTTCCCAGACATATTGCCTTTGTATTATTTTCCGATATTAATGTGTATTTCATTGATTGGCTGTATAGCAGGCACATTACTATCCAAACCTACAGAAGATAAAACGCTCATAGACTTCTACATTAAAGTACGTCCGTGGGGTTTCTGGGATCCAATTATAAAAAAAGCACAAGCCCAATATCCCGATTTAAAGCAAAACAAAAATTTCAAACGTGATATGTTCAATATTGTTATCGGTATTGTCTGGCAGTGTTCTTTGACATTAATACCGATGTATATTGTTGTTCAACAAGGATTTCCATTAATAACTAGTATATTGGTTCTAAGTATTACCTCGTTAATATTAAAGAAAAATTGGTACGACAAAATGAATATAGAAGAGAAAGAATACGATGCATTTATGAAAAAGAATTTCACACCATAAAAAACTGAAGATTTTTCCCTCCATACAACTCCTTTTTCATAATAGATCCAATATGAAATATAGTTCAAAACGGAAAATGTATATCTAAAACAATCGAAATATAGCTTCTGGAACACGGTATTATCGGATTTTGGAAATACAAGTGATGTTTGTTTTATCGAAAACATCGATCTCTTTATCATATAACAAAAAACTAATAAAAATTAAGACACTTAAAATCAGCAAAATCACTGTTCAAAATCTATTTTTACCTTTATTTTTTTAAAATAAATTTGGTAGGAATGTTAAAATTCGTACTTTTGTCGCGGAGAGCTGGCAGAGTGGTCGAATGCGGCAGTCTTGAAAACTGTTGACTGTCATAGGTCCGGGGGTTCGAATCCCTCGCTCTCCGCCAAAAAACAAAAGCCCAAAGTAATTTGGGCTTTTGTTTTTTATGATATTTTGCAAGCTTTTTTATATTACTATATTCTATAGGGATGCCTCTTCCTGGGATCATAAAATAATCTGCCACACTTTCCAAATATTAAAAACGATCGGTATCTAAACAACAAGCATACTTTATTCTATCAAAGATTCTTTAAATTGCAAGATAAAGAAATCTAGGATTTCAACTTTTTTATTTTTTGGAAAATGGAATTAAAGACAATTTGAAATTGTTTTAATTTCCACTGATAATTTAAACAAACCGATGATATTAGAATTAGCGATATTACATGTAAAAGCAGGTAAGCAGCTTGCATTTGAAAATGATTTCATCACAGCCAGCCAATATATTGCAGCTATTGACGGCTATATAAGGCATTCACTAAAAAAATGTATCGAGGTAGAAAACCAGTATGTACTTCTAGTGGAGTGGAGTTCTTTAGAAGCACATGAAATTGGATTCCGCCAGTCTCCGCAATATTTAAAATGGAAAGAGCTGCTTCACGACTATTATGATCCCTTTCCTCAAGTTTTTCATTACGGAGATTTACCTCAAAAAATATGATAAATTATAATAACAAACGTTTTTCTGCTGTAAACAATAGCAATAATGGAGAAACATCCCATGAAACAGTTTTCCACTATAAACAGCTTGACTCTATTGTAACAGCTCAATATAACGGAGGTAAAATCATCCATGGTCAATTGATTGGTCTCGTGAATGAGCAGGGGGAAATTGATATGCGCTATCAACAGGTGAATAAAGAAGGAAAATTAATGACTGGAATCTGTAAATCTAAACCTGAAATCTTACCGAATGGAAAGATAAGATTACATGAACGCTGGCAATGGACTTCGGGAGACCTATCTTTAGGGCAGTCTATTATTGAAGAATTGTAAACCATATCTTGAATACCAATACTAAAACAATAAATAATGAATTTCACATTTCACCAGATCAATCACATTAAAGTAGCAGAATTAATTTCCGAGGCTGTAGTCATAAAAACGGAAGATGATGCCGTAGATTTAATAGGAAATCTTTATTATGAGGATCTCTCTAAAGTAATCGTACACAAAAAAAATTTGATATCAGATTTTTTTGATCTCAAAAATAAAATCGCAGGAGAGGTATTGCAAAAGTTTTCTAATTACCGCATGCAAATCATTATCGTAGGTGATTTTTCAAAATTCACTTCCAAAAGCATAATTGATTTCATATATGAAAGTAATAAAGGAAGACAGGTTAATTTTGTAAAAACACTAGAGGAGGCACTATCACTTCTTGCAAAATAAAAAGCATGAAGGAGTGATTTTGAACTTTCACTGGCAATGCAAGTATTATTCATAAGCTTGAATGAAGTATAAAATTTAAATTTTCTGTTTTTTAGAAAAAACCTGCTTCAGCAACAAAACTGTTAGATATGAAAAAAACACCATCTAATATTTGCTGGCTCGCATAAAAAGCCCTAGCTTTACCTCTATATGAACCGCTTTAGACTACATATCGCAAGAAAATCGCAACGCATCTTATTTGTCGTTGCAACGGTTTTTTGTGTACTGTTGACTTCCTGTGCAATAAAAAGTAGCATCAAAAGCTGGGCAGATATAACAAGTAATACAACAAAAGCTCCGATAAAAAATGGAAATCTCTTTTCCAGCAACGTAGCTGAAAAATGTATCAATAGTGAAAGCACAGATACACAGATATCACAAGCTGTTTCTTTTCATGTTGGTGATTTTGCTCCACTTGTATTATTTACCCTTGCGTTTATGTTGCTGCTTAACATTGTTATCCGCAGTCAACAAGTACACCCCAATTATGGTAATCTGAAACTATCAGGCTCCATTCCTATTTTTATAAGAGATCGCAATCTCCAAATTTAGTACTTCTTTTTACCATCCTATAATCCTATTGATCATTACTTTTCAATAGGCAAAACTTCTATTTTATTCTAGACAGCTTGTTGTTATTTCAACGGCTTTTCAAAAACATAATATCATTATGATAAAAGACATAGTGGCAGCTATATGTATATGGCTTGCCCTTGCATCCGTGCTACCCTTATACGGACAGCAAAAAAAAGAAAACACACTGGGCAGTTTATGGTCTCAGGTGGAAGAAAACTACCCTGGAATAGGTGTTAAAAAAATTGCTATAAATGCGGCCGAGCTAAATGCCAAAGCTGTAAAAAGTACTCATCTTCCACAAGTAAAAACACAATTTCAAAACACCTATGGCACTTATGAAGGAAGTGCCGGAGCTTTCTTTCCGCAGCCCGGTTTTTTTAATGTAAGCGGTAATCCTGGAGCATTAGAAGGAAGCAGTTTAGCAGCAAATAGCTTTGCTTCGGCTACTGTTGAATGGGAATTGTTCACCTTTGGTAGACTTAAAAAAGATAATGAAGTGGCAGAAACGCTAGTTCAGAAAAAAGTTAGTGAACAGGATGCTTACATCCTAAATCTCAAAAAAGTACTTTCTGAACGCTACATCACATTGCTTTATAATCATGCAAAATTAGAATGGTCTAAAAAAAATACGGAACGCTTAGATGATATCCGTAAAATCAGTTCAGGTTTAGCGGCTTCGGGTCTTAAACCTGCGGCAGATAGTCTTTTGGCTACTTCTTCTTATGTGCAGGCCAGGGGTGAGCATGATAAATGGAACGGTAATAAGTATGCTTCCTATATCAAACTCCAAGAACTATATGGTCAAGATACTGTTATGTACAGTTCATCCATTCGGCATTTTTCAGCTCCCATGGAAAGTCAGGATGTAAATGCTATTCAGCGCATCAACGACAGTCATCCAATATTAGCTGCATTAGGCAAACAGGTGCAATACTATACGCAAAGCGGAGAAGCCCAAAAGAGAGCAGCGATGCCATCATTAAAGCTACTAGGTGGCTATGCTTACCGAGGAACAGGTGTTAACTCCAATGGTAAAAGTTCAAGTTCATGGCAAGACGGTTTTAGAAATAACACGAATAATATGCTTGTCGGTATAGGCATAACATGGAATATAACAAGTTTATATACAAACCGATTAAAAGGTAAAGGATTAAATGAAGAGGCCAACAGCGCTAAATTATTGCAAACGCAATATCAGGATGCGATGGAAGCAGATCTATCAGCATCTCAAACAAAAAGCCACTGGCAATATAAGCAGTTACAAAAATCTCAAATCGCCGTTAAACAGGCACAAGATGCTTATGGTATGTACCTAGCCCGTTATAAAAGTGGACTGATCACGCTTAGTGAATTATTACAGATCCGCATTTTACTTGAACGGGCCGAGAATAATCATATCGAAGCCTCCCGTTCGTATTGGATGTTACTGGCATATGAGTCAGAGCTAACGGCCAATTTCGATTATCTGTTTAATAACCTTTAATATATAGATATGAATCTAATAAGATTTGCACTAAGGAAACCCATTGCTATCATGGTAGCGGTCATTACGATTGCCTTTTTTTCTTATAGCACAATAAAAAAAATCAATGTAGACATCTTTCCTGAAGTTGAATTACCGGCTATGTATATCGCTATGCCTTATGGCGGATTATCCCCGGCCTATATGGACGGATTTATGGCAAATGAATTTCAGAAGGTGCTCCTATTTGTCAGCGGTGTTAAAAATATAGACTTTAAAAGTGTTCAGGGGCTTAGCCTGATGAAGCTTACCTTTTATCCAGGTACCAACATGGCACAAGTTGCCGGAGAAGTATCTACTTCAGTTTCAAGAGCAATGGGCTTTCTACCTGCTGGTGCAGTACCGCCGATGGTAGTCCGTTTTGATGGAAGTTCATTACCGGTAGGTCAGTTGGTCTTTGAAAGTGACAAACTCTCGATCAATGAAATACAGACACTTGTATTAACCAAAATCAGACCGATGTTTGTCGAAATCCCCGGGATCACCGCACCCGCACCTTTTGGAGGTAATGCGCGTTCAATTGTCGTCGATATTGATCCCGAAGCGATGCAGGCCAGCGGACTAAGTGCCGAAGACATTACAATTGCCATCACCAAAAGCAGTGTTCCTTCTCCTGCCGGAAATATCCGTATAGGCGATGAAAATTTAATGGCTCCAATTAACTCAATCGCTAAAAATCCGGAGGAGTTTTTAAATACACCCATTAAGACCACTGACAACCGTACCATCTATGTCAGAGATGTCGCTTCTGTGTCAGATGGCGCAGATCAAACAGTGGGATATGCATTGGTCAACGGGAAACGCTCCGTATACCTGCCTATCATCAAAAAAGCAGATGCTTCTACACTAGATGCTGTAAATAATTTAAAGTCATCCATGGATAAATTAAAGAATCAACTTCCGGAAGATGTGGATGTCCGTTACGAGTTTGATCAATCCAAATACATTGAGCGCTCACTTTCTAATCTGATACATGAAGGCATACTCGGTGCAGTATTTACGGGATTGATGATTTTCTTATTTCTAGGAGATACGCGGGGGGCTTTTATCGTAGTACTGACAATACCGATCGCTATACTTTCGGCTGTTATGGTTCTTTACCTATTTGGACAAACCATCAACATCATGACACTAAGCGGCTTAGCCCTATCGATAGGCATTCTTGTCGACGAAGCTACAGTGACGATCGAAAACATCCATCAACATATGGAAATGAAAAAAGGAAAACAGCGCGCTATTTTAGATGCGTTGCTTGAAATATCTGTTCCAAAGCTTTTAATTCTACTTTGCATTTTAGCAGTGTTAACTCCTGCTTTCATTATGACCGGTATTCCTAAGGACATGTTTATTCCTTTATCAATGGCAGTAGCATTTGCAATGATAGCATCCTTTATTGCCTCTCAAACATTCGTACCTATTTTGGCGAATTGGTTAATGAAAAATAAACAGGAAATTGTAAGTAAAACGAATAGAAAAAAAGCTTTTTTTGAGAAATTCAGAGTAAATTATTCTTACAGAATGCGCAAGTGGTCCGCAAAATCACTTGGTCTTTTTTTACTCTATATTGTACTTTCTGGGGGAACAATCGGTTTATTATTAAATTTCGTCGGAACCGATGTCATGCCTGTATCAAATAGTGGTGACTTCCAATTACGTATACAAGCCCCACAAGGAAGCAGAATCGAAAAAACAGAACAGATCGTCAACTCCATTACTGATGCTATCAAAACACAGCTTCCTGAAGATGGCATAGCGATAACTTCTGCTTTCGTGGGCATGCAACCTGCTACATCGCCAATCAATCCTATTTTTCTGTTCACAAGTTCTTCACATGAAGCGGTACTGCAAGTATCCGTAGATCAAAATTTGTATGCTGGATCTATGGAGGACCTGAAAGAAAAAATAAGAACTTCAATAACTCAGAATCATTCACAGATAAAGTTCAATTTTGAACCGATGGAACTGACAGAAAAAATAATGGGACAGGGAGCTATGACGCCCATTGAAATTAAAGTTGGTGCCGGACAGCTTAAAGCAGCAAATACACATGCTTCGAAAATTGAATCGAATTTGAAAGAAATACCTTATTTACGAGATGTACGAATTGCTGAACCAATCGCCTACCCTACTCTTGAAATTGAAGTTAACCGTGACTTGGCCGGACAGTTTGGATTGACCATGCAGGAAATCACGAAGAGCTTAGTGACCGCCACCTCTTCTACCCGTTTTACAGATAAAAATCTTTGGGTAGATCCGAAATCGGGGCTTGTTTTTCAAGTTCAGGTTCAGATCCCCGAGCATATCATGTCATCAGAAGAAAGGCTTAAATCACTTCCTTTAAAGAAAGGAAACCTCCGTCCGGTACTTGAAGATATTGCCACTGTTCGCCGAGTAACCGCTCCGGCACAAGTAAACCGCAAAGGTCCTAACCGATATGTCACGATCATAGCAAATGTCTACAATCAAGATTTGGGAACAGCTTCTACAGCCGTAAAAAAAGCTATAAAAGATGCGGGCGAACCTCCACGTGGTGTTAGTATATGGACTGAAGGTACAATGCAACTTCTTGACGACACATTAGGCAATCTTTTGACAGGATTAGCTGTAGCTATTATTGCTATTTTCTTGATGTTATCTGCATACTACCAGTCTTTTAAAGTTCCTTTAATTATCCTATCAGTCATTCCTGCTGTAATTACGGGGAGCTTAATTGTATTATTTCTGACGAACAGTACTCTAAATTTACAATCATATATGGGTATTATCATGTCCATTGGTGTATCGGTATCCAATGCCGTATTGCTCATTAATCAAGCTGAATATTACAGAAGAAATATGGCCTTAAAACCTACAAACGCGGCAAGATTAGCTGCTTCGTCAAGATTACGTCCGATATTAATGACTGCCGCGGCCATGCTTGCCGGTATGTTGCCTATGGCGATAGGTATTGGAGATGGCGCCGAACAAGTAGCACCTCTCGGTAGAGCTGTTATTGGCGGTCTTATTGCATCTACAATTGTTATTTTACTGCTTCTACCGCATTTCTTTTCTTCGCTCATGTCCAGAACATCAGTTAGTAGCCCATCTCTAGATCCTGATGATGAGACAAGTCAGTATTATTCTAATAATAAAACATCATCCATATAAAATATCATATCATGAATACGACAATCTCTAAATACAAAATATCAAGTTTAACGGGCTTTGCTTTGCTCCTCCTTACATGTATGTCATGCGGTCAGCAAGAACAAAAAACTAAAAAAGAGAATAAAAAAGCGGACAAACAAATAAATTATAGTACTGTGGCGGTACAGTTCATAAATCCGGAATATGAGATTTCAGTTCCAGCAGAACTGAAACCTTATGAACAGGTGGCTGTTTTTGCAAAAGTATCAGGATTTGTAAAACAGTTATATGTAGACCGTGGTGATCATGTACGTAAAGGACAGCTATTGGCAATACTAGAGGCCCCAGAAATGGATCAACGATATCTTTCTGACAAAGCTACTGAGCAAAAGATATATAACGATTACCTCTTTGCACAACAAGCATACGATCGTTTGAAAGATGCATCAGCGACAGCCGGTGCTGTAGCGGCCATTGAATTAGACAGAGCAAAGAGTTCTGTTGAAAGTGCACGTGCAGCTTACGAAGCTTCTAAAGCTGGTACGACCCATACATCACAATTACAGCAATATCTGCGTATCACTGCCCCTTTCGATGGCGTCATTACAGAGCGAAATGTTTCCGTAGGGGCATTGGCAGGAACTTCATCCAACCAATCGCTGTTCATGATGGCACAAGGTAATAAATTACGCTTAACTTTGTCACTTCCAGAAAAACATGCGGCTTCTGTTCAGCAAGGTGTCCAAGCGAATTTCACCGTAAGTTCACAGCCTGGAAAAACATTTGAGACAACATTATCCCGTACTTCAGGATTACTGAATCAGCAAGATCGGTCACTTACACTAGAATTTGATGTCGACAATCCATCACGCGAATTACAAGGAGGCGACTATGCGCAAGTTAAATTAAAATTAAAACGTAAGACCCCATCTAGTTGGGTACCTAAAAAAAGTGTTCTAACGACACAGGCTGGCACTTTTATACTTATATTAGACGATCAAGAAATTAAACGCATTCCTGTCAAGGAAGGCGTACATTTGGATACGTTAACGGAAGTATTTGGCCAAATTTCGACAGAAAGTCAGATCATATTAAAGCCATCAGAAGAAATTAAAGAAGGAAAAATAAACAAATAGAAATAAATATGAAAATCCAATTCAATAGGAAAATGATCGGCATGCTCTTGATTGCATGCAGCATTACAGCTATATCCTGCAATTCAAAAACTAAAGACATGCAAAATTCAAAGTCGGACGAAACAGCAGAGGATAGTACAGCGGCTACTACAGCTATCCAAGCAAACGAGGTTAGCTTTAAAGATGAAAATGGAAAAGATATCACCCTAAGCTCACTAAAAGGTAAAGTGGTATTCATTAACTTTTGGGCGACGTGGTGCCCTCCCTGTATTCATGAAATGCCTTCTATCAACACTTTAAAACAATCCTTCAAGGGTAATGATGACATCGTATTTTTAATGGTAGATGTAGATGGCACGATGGAAAAATCAAAAGCATTTATGACCGAAAATAAATATGATTTACAAGTGTATATTCCAAATGGCGATATTCCGCAAGATTTCTTAGGAAATGCAATACCAACTACGGTAATCATTAACAAAAAGGGAGAGATGGTAGATCGTATGGAAGGTGGGCGTGATTACGCAGATCCTGAAATAGCAAAATCTTTGAATGAGCTTATTCAAAGCAATTAATACCTTATTGTAAAAAATGTAGCTCATTTTTAATACAGTGAGACCAAAAGCCTTCATCTGTCCACGATGAAGGCTTTTTTTATACTCATTAATTTACTTCTCCCGAAGTGAGCAATAAAAAGAATCCAATGCTCAAGCATAGCAAAGAAATGTTACTTCTATATTAAACAATAAGAAAGCACTTTTGCTAGACTTTTTTACAAAACAGCATGAAATAATCTTTGAACTTAAAAAAATATTGAATTATTATATTTTTTCCTTCATTATATAGATTTATCTCCTTATTTTTATATATGAGCAAAGCAAGTTGTGCTCATTAGTAACCAAATAGACTATAAAATACGCGATATAGATTAAAATTTATAGCTAATAATTCCCTGTTCTTTTACATTAACTATTTTATATGAAAAAAAACTTACCTTTTGCAACATGCACTTTAATTGGATTTTTACTTTTATACAGTATATCGGCTCGCGCCCAAGTGCCCGATAGTACGCAAGGAGAAATTTTAGAAAGTTACCCCAAATTTCAGTTCAAGGGGCTTTTTCAAGGAAGGTTTACAACAAGTCTTAAAAAAAATGTTGATGTAGAAGGCCTTCACCATACAGATGATAAGGGCACAAATAATTCCTTTTCGCTCAAATACATGCGCGCGCAACTCAAAGGACAAATTAGCAGAAGAGTAGAAGTTGTTGCTTTAGCAAATTTTGCTGATTTTAAAAATGATCCCAAGACCCGAGTTTTAGAGAACGCTTACCTACGGTACAGTTTTAATCCCAAAGTTGCCATTACCGTTGGGCAGTTCAGACCTTGGTTTGGATTAGAAGAAACTTATCCCGTGGATATCATCAAATCATTGGAATGGTCTAACCAATATACCGAATTTGGAAAAAATGGTTGGACAAGTTTTCAAATTGGGGCTTCCGTAGGCGGTACATTACCGTTAGGAACCATACCAATGCGTTATGCCGTTTCTGTTGTGAATGGAAATGGAAAAAATCAGGTTTCGGATAAAGATAATGGAAAACAATTTTTAACAAGGATCGTATTTGATCTGGCAAAAAAATATGATTTCAGTATTGGTTTAAACGGTGGTACGGGTACCGTGTTTAAAAGAAATGTACATGCTTTAGCATTTGATGTATCGTCTAAATTTCAGCTTGCACATAAATGGAATATAGATTTTCAGATCGAAGCTAAGCAGGCGATTAATCACAATCTATACTTCAGTCTCGAAGAAACAGAGCGACTACAAGATATTTATCAATACCAAATGCGAGGAGCTTACTTCTTACCGAATATGCGTTATGAAATTGATTATAAAAACCTGAAAGCTATTGAGTTTTCTTGTAGATATGAATACTTAGATACTGATTTCAGACAAAAATCTAATCCCAGACAGTCTTTAGTTCCTATGGTAAGCTTGGAATTTCTCAAAAACTACGGGGCTAGAATACAAATGGGTATGCAGATGGATTATTATAAACATCAAATTGAAAGTACAAACAAATACAATGGTAATTTGTTCATTTTACAAGTACAAAGTCGATTATAACCTTAAACAGAAAATATGAAAGAAGTGGACATTAAAAAGATGGGGATAACCTTTGCTTTCGCATTGATTATTTGGTTTATACCTATACCAAAGGGTGTGTCACCCGAGGCTTGGCACCTATTTGCTATATTTGCGGCAACAATCCTGGGTATCATACTAAAAGCTGCTCCTATGGGTACCATGTGTATGTTGGCCATTGGGTTTACCGCTTTTACACAGGTTCTAGCACCTGGTAATGCCTCTCTATCCATTACCAAATCATTAAGTGGTTTTGGTGATAAAGTAATCTGGCTTATAGGAATCTCATTTTTTATAGCAAGAGGGTTTATTAAAACCGGCTTAGGAAACAGAATAGCATTTATATTTATCAAAATATTCGGAAAAAGTTCTTTGGGATTAGCTTATGGATTGGGGCTTGCAGACGTTTGTCTTGCTCCTGCTATTCCTAGTAACACTGCCCGTGGTGGAGGTATCATCTACCCTATTATGAAATCAATGGCTATTAGTTTTGGTTCTCTGCCAGAAGATCCGAGCACTCATAAAAAAATCGGTTCATATCTAACGCTTAATAGTTATTACATGAACCTCATTGCCTCATCAATGTTTCTTACCGGAACAGCGAGTAATCCCATGTGTCAGAAATTCGCTGCAGATTTGGGAATAAATATCACTTGGATGTCATGGGCTGCGGCTGGATTTGTACCCGGAATTGTTGCATTTTTTATTGTTCCGTTAGTTTTATACAAATTATACCCACCAGAACTAAAAAAAACAGCTGATGCACCTAAAATGGCTACTGAAAAATTAAAAGAAATGGGTGCTATAAAAACAAATGAATGGCTGATGTTACTTGCTTTTTTTATATTGTTGGGATTATGGATTTTCGGAGGATCACTATCCATAGATGCCACAACTACAGCATTTATTGGACTGACACTGTTATTGCTCACATCTGTCCTGACTTGGGAAGATGTAAAATCAGAGAAAGGAGCATGGGACACGATTGTGTGGTTTGCAGTACTTGTCATGATGGCCAGCTCTTTAAATGAACTTGGTTTTATTGGCTGGTTCAGTGATTTGATCAAAACGGAGATCGGCGGATTAAATTGGATTGTTGCCTTTCCTGTCATCATTTTAGTCTATTTCTACAGCCATTATATTTTTGCCAGTGCTACTGCACATGTCGCGGCAATGTACGCCGCTATGCTCGGAGTAGGAGTTTCCTTAGGTATACCAGGTATGCTATTGGCCATGATGCTTGGTTTCGTAGGATCTATATATGGTGTCCTTACACATTATGGACATGGTCCTGCTCCTGTTTATTTCGGTAGTGGCTATGTCGATCTCAAGTCATGGTGGGTAAAGGGTTTTGAAATTGGAGTGCTGTTACTCGTGATCTACATGGCAGTTGGTGGTCTGTGGATGAAAATAATCGGTTATTATTAATTCTTTGCTTATGTTATCAACCCTATCTCGAAAATTAGTAATGTGTTTGACAGGTTTATTCCTATGTTTTTTCCTTATCATTCACTTTTTAGGAAATTTGCAACTGTTTTTACCTTCCGAACAGGCCCATACACAGTTCAATGCCTATTCTCAATTTCTATCTGGTAATATTTTAATAAAAATAGTTTCATATGTACTTTATGCAAGCATTCTGATACATGCCCTGGATGCTTTGGTCATTACCCTTAAAAATAGAAAATCCGGAAAACAGTATCAACGTGATCAAAGACAAAGGGCGAGTAAATGGTATAGTCGCAACATGGGTATTCTAGGTACCATTATTTTAATATTTCTAGTCATTCATTTTCAAAATTTTTGGTACGTCTATAAATTCGGGAGTCCACCAATAGATAGCAATGGTAATAAAGATCTTTATATTTTGGTAGTAACCACATTTAAAGAATGGTGGTATGTGCTCATTTACGTCTTATCTATGGTTGCATTATGTTACCACCTCATTCATGGTGTACATAGTGCCATTCGTACTTTAGGTCTCTTTCATCCAAAATATGTAAAGTGGATCAAAACCTGTGGCATAGCCTACTCCATTATTATAAGTGTAGGTTTTGCGATGATGCCCATCTACATTTACTTTACCCAATAGCTAAACCTTTATATGTTAAGAATATGAATTTAGATGCAAAAATCCCCGAAGGTTCTTTAGAGAAAAAATGGGAAAACTATAAAAAAACTGCAAAATTAGTCAATCCGGCAAATCGTAAAAAACTAGATGTCATCGTAATAGGGACTGGGCTAGCGGGAAGCTCTCTTGCCGCATCATTGGGTGAAATGGGTTATAATGTAAAATCATTTTGTTTTCAAGACAGTCCAAGACGCGCCCATTCTGTCGCGGCGCAGGGTGGTGTCAATGCCGCAAAAAATTATAAGAATGATGGCGATAGCATCTACCGGATGTTTGTTGATACTTTAAAAGGTGGGGATTTTCGTGCGCGAGAGGCTAATGTATACAGAATGGCTGAATGTTCCCTCAATCTCATCGATCAAGCCGTTGCTCAAGGTGTCCCATTTGGTCGAGAATATGGAGGCTATCTCAACAATCGTTCTTTCGGTGGTGTTCAAGTAAGCCGGACATTTTATTCAAGAGGACAGACCGGACAGCAATTGCTACTTGGATCTTATCAAGCACTTATGCGTCAGGTCGGAAAAAAAACAGTCAAATTACATGCCCGTCATGAAATGTTAGATCTAGTGATTATAGAAGGAAAAGCGCGTGGTGTAATTATCAGAAATCTAGATACTGGCGAGATTGAACGCCATGCCGCACATGCTGTTGTACTGGCTACTGGAGGCTATGGGAAAATCTATTATCTTTCCACTTTAGCGATGGGTTGCAATGGTTCTGCGATATGGAGGGCGCATAAAAAAGGTGCATTAATGGCTAGCCCAAGCTGGATTCAGATTCATCCGACATCATTACCGCAGTCTGGAGATTATCAATCTAAATTAACACTCATGTCCGAGTCTTTAAGAAATGATGGACGCATATGGGTACCACTTAAAGAAAATGAACAGCGCTCTGCTAATGACATTCCCGAACAAGAAAGAGATTACTATCTGGAAAGAAGATACCCCGCATTTGGAAATCTAGCCCCTAGAGATATTTCTTCACGCGCTGCAAAAGAAAGAATTGATGCCGGATTTGGAATCGGTCCCTTAAAAAATGCCGTTTATCTGGATTTTTCTAAAGCCATTAAAGAACAAGGAATAGACAAAATAAAAGAAAAGTACGGTAATTTATTCGACATGTATGAAAAAATTACCGGTTATAATGCTTATCAAGTACCAATGATGATTTCTCCATCGGCCCACTTTTCAATGGGAGGACTTTGGGTAGATTACGAATTAATGACGACAATTCCTGGGTTATTTGCTTTAGGAGAAGCTAATTTTGCAGACCACGGAGCTAATCGATTAGGAGCAAATTCTCTCCTTCAAGCCTCCGTGGATGGCTATTTTATTGCTCCCTATACCATAGCAAATTATCTCTCAGGTGATATCCACACGGGAAAAATATCAACGGATCATACGGAATTTGAGAAAGCAGAGCAAGAAGTCAGAACACAATTGCAACAATTCAGCAAAAGCAAAGGAACCAAAACTGTGGATTATTACCATAAAACTCTTGGTAAAATACTATATGATTACTGTGGCCTTGCACGAAATGAAGCCGGATTAAAATTCGCAATCTTGGAGATTCAGAAATTACGGGAAGAGTTTTATAGAAATGTTCATATTCCGGGAAATGAGGAAACAATGAATACAGAAATAGAGAAAGCTGGAAGAGTCGCTGATTACCTCGAAATCGGAGAATTAATGTGCTATGATGCCCTGACTAGAAATGAATCTTGTGGTGCACATTTCCGTGAAGAATATCAGACAGCTGAAGGCGAAGCAAAAAGAAATGATGCAGAATATCAATTCATTTCGGCATGGGAATGGAACAACAGATCTGTTCCTATTCTTCATAAAGAACCACTATCCTTTGAAGTCATTCAACCTATTGTACGTAGTTATAAATAATTAAAATTCAAGCTATGAAATTACATCTAAAAATATGGAGACAAGAGAATAAAAATGCTGATGGCAAACTTGTAGACTATACTTTGGAAAACCTCAATCCGCATATGTCCTTTTTAGAGATGCTAGATACATTAAATGAAAAGCTCATATTGGCCAATGACACACCTGTTGAATTTGATCACGACTGTCGTGAAGGAATCTGTGGACAATGTGGTATGATGATAAATGGTATTGCGCATGGGCCGCTGAAAAATACGACTACCTGTCAATTACATTTAAGGTCCTTCAAAGATGGGGAGGTGGTATTTATCGAACCATTTAGATCTGAAGCGTTTCCCGTAAAAAAAGATTTAAAAATAGATCGTTCGGCATTTGACCGCATTATCTCTTCAGGTGGATTTGTATCAATCAATACAGGACAAGCACCGGAAGCACTGACCATTCCCGTAACACATCAAGTGACAGAAGCGGCATTTGATGCTGCCGCCTGTATCGGATGCGGAGCCTGTGTTGCCACCTGTAAAAATGGAAGCGCGGCCCTTTTTACATCAGCAAAAATCAACCATATGGTATTACTCCCACAAGGTAAAGAAGAAAGACTTACAAGGGTCATTGATATGGTAAATCAAATGGATGAAGAACTCTTTGGCCATTGCTCCAATACAGAAGCCTGTGAAGTTGAATGTCCACAAGGTATTTCAGTACTCAATATTGCACGAATGAATTATGAATATAATCGAGCACATCTATTAAAAAAATAAAGAGTGTAAATTCAAATACCAATATTCTGAACTACAGTTAATAAAAAAATTGACCTAAGAATCGAAAATGGATCAAATAGCAAAACAGCATTTAAATCATTTTATAGGAACCTGGGATACCGACGGTATTATTCTAGAAACCAATAATGCTCCAGAAGTTAAAATCAAAGGGACTGATACATATTGTTGGATTCTAGACAATTCTTTTCTTTTGCACCAGGCAAATGTCATGATAGGAACGTCAAATAGCCTTACCCATGAAATTATAGGATATGACGTCGTACGTCAACATTACAGCATGCAATATTATAACAATCAAGGTCAATCTGGCTTTATGAATGCTATATTAGACAATCACCTTTGGACATTTACCGGAACTAACTTAAAGTTTAAAGGTGGATTCAGTAAGGAGAACAATGAATTTTCAGGTATTTGGAAACAGCTGACTGATCATAATATCTGGAGCGATTTTATACACATAAAACTGACAAAAAGATAAAGTTGGTATACGGTAAAACATAAAAATATTTTACAAAAAACATCAACTCTCCCCTTTTTTTCTATATTTAAATAAATTATAAAACTCTAAAATATGAAAAAGTACTTTTATACAGATGGCTACACAAACTTTGGACCCTTTACTCTCGAAGAGCTCAAATATAAAAACATTACACCAGAAACAAATGTGTGGTATGAAGGAATGGGTGATTGGAGAAAAGCCAGTGAAGTTCCTGAGCTTGCTGCTTTATTTTCTTCAAACATAGCCTCCCCCCCTAATCCTCCTAATCCATTTCAAGCAACTGGACAATCTCCCTTCAACCAGTCAGCCGATCCTCAAAATAAAGCCTATGACCCATTTTTAAATACCGTACCTAAAACATGGTTAGTTGAATCTATTTTAGTTACAATTTTATGTTGTCTTCCTTTTGGAATAGCGGGAATAATAAATGCAGCAAAAGTTGAATCCAGATTCTATGCAGGAGATCTACAAGGTGCACAAAGAGCATCAGATGAAGCTAAAAAATGGACTAAAATTGGTTTTATTGTTTCCATTGTGATGACAATATTATATGTACTATTGATGATCTTAGGTGTAGTTGGATCTATATTTAATTATGGTAATTAAGAAATATTATCTATGGTCCATAGGGATTATACTTCTATTCATCTTAATTCTTACATATAAGTTCTTTAATCCGATACAGTATGACATTTTTCCTAAATGCCCATTTTATGTCATTACAGGCTACAAATGTCCCGGATGTGGATCACAACGCGCCATACATTATCTTTTAAATTTTGACCTCCAGAACGCATGGAGGCAAAATTTTTTACTGATCATCGCTATCCCCTATATCATCACAGGATTAATCTTTGAATATCAAAAATCACCTACGCCAAAAATGCTTAAATGGCGAAAGATACTATTTGGTTATAAAGCAATTGTAATGGTTTTTATCATTGTAATTGGTTTTTGGATAGTAAGAAACTTATAAAGTAGAAACAGTTACTGTAACTCGCTTTAATATAAAAAAAACATTACGGTAAAAAATACTCATTTCCGATCATCTGTTCAATTTGCACGATTTTAATGAAATGATCTTACTTTAGGAATATGGATAAGATCTTATAATTAACTCCCAATTCCTATCAAGAACTATCTGTGTGTTTTAAAACTCATAAAAAAAGGAGCGTTTTATTAAAAACGCTCCTTTTATGTATGATAAATTGTTTAATTACAACTTACGTTTTACTTCAACTTGTTCGTATGCTTCAACGATATCACCTTCTTGAATATCATTATATCCTTGAATATTCAAACCACACTCATAACCGAATGAAACTTCTTTCACATCGTCTTTGAAACGTTTCAATGAAGCTAATTTACCTGTGAAAACAACAACACCATCACGGACGATACGAATATCATTATTGCGGTTAATTTTACCATCCAAGACCATACAACCTGCAATTGTACCGACCTTAGAGATTTTAAATGTCTCACGGATCTCAACGTTAGCAACGATTTTTTCTTCAAATTTCGGAGCCAACATACCTTCCATTGCCGATTTAAGTTCTGCAATAGCATCGTAAATGATTGAGTAAAGACGAATATCAATTTGCTCTTGTTCGGCCAATTTACGTGCACCTATTGATGGACGAACTTGGAAACCGATGATAATTGCATCAGAAGCAGAAGCTAATAAAACATCTGACTCTGAGATAGCACCCACAGATTTGTGAATTACATTCACTTGAATCTCCTGTGTTGATAATTTCAATAATGAATCAGATAATGCCTCGATCGAACCATCCACGTCACCTTTTACGATCACGTTCAACTCTTTAAAGTTACCGATTGCCAAACGACGACCGATCTCATCCAAAGTAATATGTTTCGTAGCACGCATACCTTGCTCACGTTGTAATTGAAGACGTTTATTCGCCACATTACGAGCTTCAGATTCACTCTCCATAGTATAGAACTTATCACCTGCAGTAGGTGCCCCTGCCATACCTAAGATTTGAACCGGTACAGAAGGACCTGCTTCTTTCACACGCTCACCACGTTCATTTGTTAAAGCTTTCACTTTACCACTATGAGAACCTGCTAAAATAGGATCTCCCACACGTAAAGTACCTCCTAATATCAGCACTGTTGTCACAATACCTCTACCTTTATCCAAAGCAGCTTCAATTACAGAACCAACAGCACGTTTGTTCGGATCAGCTTTTAAGTCAAGCATCTCCGCTTCTAATAATACTTTTTCTAATAAAAGATCTACATTCAATCCAGTTTTTGCTGAAATCTCCTGTGCTTGGTATTTACCACCCCAATCCTCTACTAGTATATTCATTTGAGACAACTGCTCTTTAATACGATCTGTATTAGCACCTGGCTTGTCAATTTTTGTAAATGCAAATACGATTGGCACACCAGCAGCTTGTGCGTGGTTGATTGCTTCTTTCGTTTGTGGCATCACAGCATCATCCGCTGCAATAACAATAATCACGATATCTGTTACTTTTGCACCACGAGCACGCATCGCTGTAAAGGCTTCGTGACCTGGAGTATCTAAGAAAGTGATCTTACGTCCACCGTCCAATTGTACCGCATAAGCACCAATATGCTGCGTAATACCACCTGCTTCACCACCTGTTACATTTGCTTTACGCACGTAATCTAATAAAGATGTTTTACCGTGATCGACGTGACCCATTACCGTAACAATCGGAGCACGAGAAATCAATGCATCTTCATTGTCAGCTTCTTCAAGATCAGCAATCTCTTCATCTTCAGGTTTGATAAATTCAATTTGGTAACCAAATTCATCAGCAACAATGGTTAAAGTTTCTGCATCTAGACGTTGGTTAATGGAAACAAACATACCTAAACTCATACAAGTCGCGATAATTTGTGTAACAGCCACATCCATTAAGTTAGCAAGTTCGTTTGCCGTTACAAATTCTGTAACACGCAACACTTTTGCTTGCATTTCTCTTTCTAATGCTTCCTCCTCCGCGTTAGTTGCGACATCGTCACGTTTTTGACGTCTCAATTTCGCACGTTGAGCAAATTTACCTGACTTACCAGCACCACTTAAGCGCGCTAATGTAGCCTTGATTTGATCTTGGATTTCCTTTTCAGTAGGCTCTTCTTTTGGTACATTAGGTCCATTACTTCTATTGTTGAAGGCTGGACGACCTTTATTTGCACCTGGACCTCCTGGACGGTTATGATGTCCTCCTGGACCTCCCGCTGGACGGTTTTGATTATTTCCTCCTGGACCTCCTGCTGGGCGGTTTTGATTATTCCCTGCTGGATGATTTCCACCAGTACGATTTGGATGATTTCCACCACCTTGGTTTGGACCTCCAGTACGATTTGGATGGGTACCACCACCCTGAGGCGGAGTTCCTGTATTGTTCGTACGTTTACGTTTACGCTTATGATCATTACCAGTAGCACTTGAAGAAGATGCTACAGGCTTATCGCGATGAGAAGGTCTTGCCGTAGGCAATTCAATCTTACCAATTACTTTTGGACCTGTTAATCTCTCTGCTTTAGCACTAATAACCTCATCTGCAGGATTAACTTTTTTCACTTCCTTTACAGGAGTTTCAACCGGTGCTTTCACAGCAGGTTTTTCATTTTTTGGCTTTTCTTCTACCACTTTCTTCTCTTGAACTTTAGGAGCTTCAGTTTTAACTTCAACTTTTTGAGGTGCAGCAATGACAACCTTAGGTGCTTCTGGCGCTTTCTCTTCTATTTTTTGTGCTTCCACTATCGGAGCTTTAGGAACTTCTACTTTAGGCTCTTCTTTTACGATAGGTTTTGGAGCTGTAGGAGTTGCTTCTTTAACTACCTCAGGCTTCTTCTCCACTTCCTTTGGAGTTTCAGCTTTCACTTCTGGAGTTTCCTCTTTCTTAGGTTTAGATCCTCTTTTCAAAGCATCTAAATCAATTTTACCCACAACCTTCATACCTCCAGTGTGTGTATTTGATGAATTTTCCTTTGCCTCAGAACCCGTTACCTTTTCAACTGGATTCTCTTTTTTATCTGCATTAGATTCTTCTCTTGTATTTACCGCAGCATTTTTTATCAAAATATCTTTTGAAGCTGCAGTTTCTTCATAATCGTCATTTTTAGATGATTCTTTAGGAGAAGCGACTGGCGACTCATCACGACGAATTTTGCCAATCACAATTTGTTTAGCTTCATCTTTCACGATCTTGTCACCTTGAAACTCTTTCAACAGCACATTGTACATCTCTCCGGATAGCTTAGTACCAGGTTTGGCGTCGACGTCATACCCTTTTTTCACTAAACAATCTACGGCAGTAGATATGCCAATATTGAGTTCCTTTGCTGCTTTAAGCAGGTTTGTACCTTTTCCTTCAGTCATCTATTATTTTAACTAATTAAATATTTAATACAAAAATATGTTTTTTTTACATCTCTATAACAATTAAATTCGAAATAGAGATGAAAATAAATTATGTGGCTTCATTTTATTCAAATTCAGCCTGTAAAATACGTAAAATGTCTTTTACCGTATCTTCTTCCAAGTCAGTCCTTCTAGACAACTCTTCTTCTGTCAATGCCAATACTGAACGTGCTGAATCTAAACCTACACGTTTCAATGCATCAATTACCCAGCTTTCGATTTCATCGCTGAATTCTTCGATATCCACATCTTCATCAAACTCGTCATTCTCACGATAAACATCGATCTCATAACCTGTCAATTTACCTGCCAATTTGATATTGTGTCCACCACGACCAATTGCCAAAGAAACTTGATCAGATTTTAAATACACTGCAGCCGTCTTATTTTCTTCATCAATCTTGATTGAGCTAATACGAGCTGGGCTTAATGCACGTGTAATGTAAAGTGAATGATTCGTTGTAAAGTTGATTACATCGATATTTTCATTACGCAATTCACGAACGATACCATGAATACGAGATCCTTTCATACCCACACAAGCACCAACAGGATCAATACGATCATCATAAGATTCTACTGCCACTTTAGCACGCTCTCCTGGTTCACGAACGATTTTCTTAATCGTAATCAAACCATCAAAAATCTCAGGAACTTCCAGTTCAAATAAACGTTGTAAAAATTCTGGAGCAGTACGAGAAATAAGAATCTTAGGATTATTATTCATCATATCCACTTTATAAACGACTGCACGAATGCTATCACCTTTCTTAAAATAATCTGCAGGAATTTGTTCTGTCTTCGGTAAAATTAATTCATTACCGTCATCATCTAACACAAGCAATTCTTTTTTCCAGATTTGATAAACCTCGCCGATCACCAACTCCCCTTCACGGTCTTTATACTTTTTGAAAACTTCGTCTTTCTCCAATTCCAAAACTTTTGAAACCAAAGTTTGACGGGCTGCTAAAATAGCACGACGACCAAAACTCTCTAACGTTATCTGTTCAATATAATCATCGCCAACTTCTAAATCAGTATCAAATTTCTTCGCTTCTGTTAATTCAATTTCAAGATCATCATCTTCCGAAAATTCATCTTCAACAACAACGCGTGTTCTCCATATCTCTAAATCTCCATTATCAGGATTTACGATAACATCACAGTTTTCATCTGTACCAAAACGTCTACGGATCATACTACGAAATACTTCTTCTAAGACAGAAATAACCGTAGGTCGGTCAATGTTTTTAAACTCTTTAAACTCTTGGAAAGAGTCAATCAAATTGATATTGCTGCTCATTTTTATTTAAATGAAATTAACACCTTAGTTGCTTTTATTTGTTCAAAAGGTATAATGCGAGCAACCTGCTCCGCTTTTTTACCTTTTTCTTTTATTGTTTCTTCAATTGTTATCTGTGCATCCTCAACGGCTAACAATGTACCTTCCGTTTTTGTACCATCATTTAACTTCACTTGCACATTGCGTCCAATATTTTTCTCATATTGCCTTTGATTAACAAAATTAGCATCTAGCCCCGGAGAAGAAACTTCAAGACGATAAGCTTTCTCTACTGTCCCCTCTTCTTCCAACTGAAATCCGACAAATTTACTAACCTGTACACAATCATCGATACTAATTCCCTGATCACCATCTAGCAAAACTTCCAACACGCTGTTCGGATGAAATTTAACACTTACAATAAACAAATCATCGCGATCTGCTAATTTTTCTTGGACGAGTTCGATAACTCTTTTCTCTACATTTTGCATATTCTTTCGAAAACGAATAAAAATACTGAAATCAATGAATTAAAAAAGGGGGCATACGTTGCCCCCTTCCTCTCAGATAAGACAAAGGTAAATATTTTTTTTCAACTATCAAAATATAGATAAAAAAGATCCATCAAAATGATCCTCTAACCCTTATCTACAACCGAATTAATTGTTTTTTGCATTTCTGCCATCATGCTTGTCAAAGTCTCCATAGAAGGTTCATTACTAGGTTCCGGAAGCGTTGTACTAATAAACGCTTTTGCTTTCCAAACTTCCATAATATCACTCGCTTCTACCCAATATGGATCGTAGCTCTTATTATCAGAAACTAACTTCAGACCTTTATCTTCCTTAAATTTAAATGCTATTCGCTTGTAGACAACCCCCTCATCTTTTGAAACGACAATATAGGTCTGCCCTGGCTTAATATCATTCCAGTTCTCCACATATTCTGCGACGACAATAGAACCACTAGCCAAAGGACGCATCGAATCACCCTTGATTTCAAAAGCCCGATAGGTTCCTTGATTGAACATAGGTAACGAAAATTTCGGTAACGTTGCAACATATTCCGGATCAGCATAACCATTCATATAGCCAGCGCTCGCTTTTACTGGAACCAACTCGATATTTTCGCGGTCAAGCCCGTCAACGGTAACACTAAGTACCCGTAAATTAGAAGCATTACTTTTAGGAGCCCGTTTCCATTTTTCATTTATCTCATCATTAGCAAGCTCATCCATTGAAAGGTCATAAAACTCTGCTATTTTTTTTAGTAACTCATATTTTGGCTCTGCCCGATCTTCTTCATACGCCCCTACAGAAGCACGTTTTATCTCCATTAAGTCAGCAAACTGCTGTTGTGTAAGCCTTTTCGTTTTTCTTAAAAACTTAAGATTGGAAGCTATGTTTGGCATATTTTTTTAATTTTAATTTTTAATATCTAAAAATATTAGTATTATTGTGCCAATAAAATTAGTAAAAATTATACAAATAACCAAATTTATTAGCTCAAAACATGAAATCACACACATTATACATCATTACGGACAGCAACAGACAGTTCTTAAATGTAGATATCACATCAGACTTTAACCGGGCGATGAACGAAATAAAAAGCAGCTGCAACATTTTCTTTCCCAATGGCCCACACTTAACTCGTGTCGTTTATATGGAAAAATTTGATTGTCAGGAACACGCTGAAAAAAGACAATTTGAATTAAATCACTTTACACGGATGCAGAAGGAGAAGCTCATCAGAAAACAAAATGCGAATTGGAACAACCTATGTCCAACTAATATGGATACTTCCAAAAAAAAATCGGTTGTTTATACTTCATAAACAACCGATTTAAAATTTTTAAGAGAACGTATTAATCACCAAAACCTAGTGAATCACGCGGTCTTATTGCCGCTGCATCATTATGGGTAGATAACACATCAGAAGCATCATCATCTCCAGAAGTTGATAACCCTTCTTCTTGAGTTGTACCACCATTTTGCACATCTTCCAGACCATCGATTAACATCTCATCATCTACAGCGGTTGAATCTGAGACAACCTCTTCACGAGGCGGACGAGGAGTTTCACACTTATACTTCTTTGTAATTTCCACAGTTGGAGCAGGAAATTTACCCTGCGTATAGCCTAACTGCTTATCCTTATAAACAGATTCCATAAATAAACCAAAAATTGGTAGCGCGGTTTTAGAACCCTCACCGGTCTGCGAATTTTTAAAATGGATATTTCGATCGTCACAACCGACCCACACCGCAGTTACCAGATCTTTGGTAACACCCATGTACCACCCATCTACATACTCCGAAGAAGTACCCGTTTTTCCACCAATCTCATTTTCCTTATCAAAAAGATCATACTCCCATAATGCCTGTGAAGTTCCTCCCGGTTCTTCCATTCCTCCGCGAAGCATATAGGTCATCAGCCATGCATCTTGTTTATCCACTACCTGCTTACGTTCAGGTTTAAAAGTTGCAATCACTTTTCCGTCATAATCTTCTATTCGAGAAACAAGAATAGGTGTTACACGTTCACCGTGATTCATCATTGTAGCATAACCATTTACCATTTCAAAAACTGAAACATCATTTGGTCCCAAACCGATCGACGCCACAGGACTCAATTTACTTTCAATTCCAACTCGATGTGCCGCTTCAACAATTTTATCAGCCCCTACTTTCTCTGTCAGTTGAACTGTAATCGAATTTACCGAACGCGCCATGGCCCAACGCAATGACATATCCCGATAGCTAAAATTCCAGTCAGCATTTTTAGGCTCCCAGACTTCAATTGAATCTCCTTTATCAATCTTAATGGTTACGGGCTTATCTTGAATCTGATCACAAGGTGTCATACCGGATTCCAATGCTGCTAAATAAACAAAAGGTTTGAATGTAGAACCTGCCTGTCTTTTAGATTGATTAACATGATCATATTTAAAAAACTGATGATCGATACCTCCTACCCACACTTTAATTTCAGCAGAATATGGATCCATACTCATCACACCCGTATTTAACATAGTTACATAGTATTTGATCGAATCAACAGTGGACATCTCTACTTTTTCACGCATCCGCTCTCCTTTCCAAGAAAATACTTCCATTTCTTTTTTACGGTTCAAGTAGAAATCAATACTGTCAGTACGTTGATCATATTTTTTTACCAAAAATTTATAATAGTCTGTCTTTTTTACCAAGTTTTCAATAAATCCAGGAATTACCTTACCAGACAAATCACGCCACGGCTCTTCACTACCCCATGCATTCTTCAATCTCCGTTGCAATACCTGCATCTGCTTAGCAACAGCTTCCTCGGCATGTTTTTGAAGCTTTGAGTTGATTGTAGTATAAATCTTTAGACCATCCTTATAGATATCCATATCATTTTCATCAGCCCACTTCTCCAGCCAACGCTCTACCGCTGCCCGTAAATAAGAATCTTCACCCGCATGTATATCTTTGTTTTCCGTACGTAATACCAATGGCTCCTTTGACAACTGATCAACCTGAGTTTGATCAATATACTTTGCCTTCTCCATTTGAGTTAAAACGACATTTCGGCGCTCACGCGATTTGTCTAGATTACGCATAGGATTATAAATTGTTGTTCCCTTCAGCATACCCACTAATACCGCAGCTTCATTGATGCTAAGTTCACTTGCATTTTTACTAAAATAACGTCGTGCAGCCGTTTGGATACCATATGAATTATTACTGAACGAAACGGTATTTAAATACATCGTTATAATTTCATTTTTTTCATATCGTGACTCCAATTTATAAGCGGTCATCCATTCCTTAAACTTGGTTACAATTAAACCAACACCAGGTATTTTACCAAGAAGACCACCCGATTTATTATAGCGTGTACGATATAAGTTTTTTGCCAATTGTTGCGTAATTGTACTAGCCCCTCTTCTATCTCCAGATAAAGTAGAAACAATACCAGATCCGAGACCTAAAAAATCAACTCCGCTATGTTTATAAAAGCGAACATCTTCTGTAGCCACCAGCGCATTGATCACGTTTTTAGATATGCTGTCAAAAGCCACTGGATTACGGTCTTCATCAAAATAACGACCGATCAAAACACTATCTGCAGTATACAATTCGGTCGAGATATTAACACTGGGCATCGTAATATCCTTTTTTGTAGGCGAGTAGCCAAATAGCCCCAAAAAGTTAAGCTGTATAGCACAAACAAGGACGATTAAAAAATATATAGCAATTGCTATATAGCGTATATATTTATTCTTAATACGTTTAAACATATGGTAAAGGTCTAAAAATGTTTTGTGAAAACAAGCAAAAAAAATAGCTTTTACATGTCATAAAGAAGAATTAACGAAATTTAACATTTCATTATTCCAATTCTGATAATTAGGAGTATAAGATTATAGATAGCTACAAAAATTATACCCAAATACCTTTTCCATGTATTTTTGTTTCTTAAATCAATATAATTTATATAAATTTATATTCGAATTAGTCATAGAAAAACATGTTAAAGCAAACCTTACAACAAAAGTTATTACAAAAACTATCTCCACAGCAGATTCAGTTTATTAAACTTTTACAGGTTCCTACAGTCTCTTTGGACGCACGCATTAAAGAAGAATTAGAGGAGAATCCAGCACTTGAGGACGGCAGTTTAGCAAACATGGCCGAACCGAACGAAGAATACCCAGATCGCGATCCAGATGAGAGTTTTGATAGTGAAGAAAGCTTCGACAGCGATGAGTTCAACGTAGATGAATATATCCAGGAAGATGATTATACTGATTACTCCAACAACTATAATTATACTGACGAAGATGATGATAAAAAAGAGATTCCCATTGCTGTACAAGATTCATTTTTTGAGAAATTACAACAACAGCTCGATTTACTAGCCTTAGATGACCGTGATTTCTTAATCGGTCAGCAAATTATTGGAAGTTTAGATGATGACGGATACCTACGTCGTCCCATATTAAGTCTCATTGATGACCTTGCGTTTTCTCAAAATGTTATCGCTACTGAAAGCGAAGTATTAGAAATGTTAAAGGTTATTCAAGATTTTGAACCGGCAGGTATTGGAGCTCGTGATTTACAGGAATGCTTGCTGATACAATTACAAAAGAAAGATCAAAATAATCCAACCATCATTCAGGCAACTAAAGTTGTAAAAAATTATTTGGACGAATTTACCAAGAAGCATTATGATAAACTTGAAAAATCGCTAGGGTTAACCTCAGATGATCTTAAAAATATTGTAAATGAAATTCTAAAGTTAAATCCAAAACCAGGTGATTCAGGAGCTGTTGCAGGTAAACAGTTACATGTCATTCCCGATTTTCACATCATTAACAACGATGGAGTACTGCATCTAACATTAAATGGGCGAAATGCACCAGAACTACGTGTGAGTCGTTCTTACCAGAACATGTTCGAACATTATGAGAAATCCGATCAAAAGGATAAAAAAATGAAAGAAGCTGTTCAGTTTGTAAAACAGAAACTCGATTCTGCGAAATGGTTTATTGATGCGATAAAACAAAGACAGCAGACATTGCTAAAAACAATGAATGCCATCATGGAGTATCAGTATGACTACTTTTTAACAGGTGATGATGTTAAGCTTAGACCGATGATATTAAAAGATATTGCCGATCGCATAGGTATGGATATCTCGACTGTATCCCGTGTTGCCAACTCAAAATATGTACAAACAGAATTTGGGACATTTCTTCTTAAATCATTTTTCTCCGAAGCTATCCAAACAGAATCTGGAGAAGAAGTATCCAATAAAGAAGTTAAAAAGATCTTAGAAGAATGCATCGCAAATGAAGATAAACGCAAACCTCTTGCTGATGAAAAGCTGACCGAAATCTTAAAAGATAAAGGTTACAATATCGCTAGACGTACCGTTGCAAAATATCGCGAAGCACTCAATATACCTGTTGCACGTTTACGTAAAGAATTATAATAAGTAAAAGGCCACCTATAAAGTGGCCTTTTACTTATCATTTCATCTCATTTTTCTCCTCTATTCAATTAGATTATTATCTTTGTGTTTGAAAATAAAAAAAACAGCAGCAAATCACTTTGTTTTATACTTAGTTTCTTGTCAAGAATAGAATCACTGACATTGGATTTAGCTAAAATGACTGTCGCACGCATATAATATATAAAGTTCTATCCGTAAGAATCATGATTAATCCGTATCTTTTATAGATAGATGCTAAAAATATTATTTTATTAATACGCTATTTTTTACAAGCAAATTAAACTGTTATAATTTAAGTACACACAACCCTTACTATAATATTTTTTTAAAAGACGAATGAGAGCAACAAAAATTGTTACCCTTACAGCCTTACTAGCGACCTTAGCCTGTGCCACAAAAGCGCAAGAACGAGATGATAGAGCTACTATCTTAAATTTCAAAGGAATTCAATTCCATAGCAAAGATTCCCTTTTCTACACAAACTTCAGATTTAGAATGCAAAACCGTGCCGGTTTCACAGAAAAATTAGACGGAGAAAAGAACGGAGAATGGGATGCGCGTGTACGTAGACTTAGAATGCGGGTCGATGGTTACATCTACACGCCTAAGATTAGCTACTCATTACAATTAGCTTTTACAAGAAGTGATCAAGATTTCGATGAAACCGGTATTCCAAATATTGTACGTGATGCCGTTGTATTCTATAACTTTACTGACGATTTCTACATCAGTTTCGGTCAAAACAAATTACCAGGAAATAGGCAACGCGTCAATTCATCTGGACAGCTCCAGTTTGCAGATCGTTCCTTAGTGAATACCAGGTTTACTTTAGATCGTGATTTCGGTATGAGTGCCAATCTGAGTAAAAAAATTGGCGAAGTACCTATTAATGCAAAAGTTGCTATATCAACAGGTGAAGGCAGAGCTGCAAGCGGAACAGATGGAGGCTTATCTTACACAGGTAGGGTAGAATTTTTACCATTCGGCAATTTTGAAAATGGAGGCGATTATTCCGAAGGGGACATAGAGCGTGAAGAAACACCAAAACTATCTATTGGGGGAGGTTACAGCTTTAACGACAGAACAACCCGTATAGGTGGTCAAACGGGTAAATATGTTGAAAATCCTTTTACTTTAAAGACCAGCTTTATAGATGCAATTTTTAAATATCAGGGTTTTGCTTATCAAGCCGAGTATATGCGTCGTGATGTCGACAATCCAATGAACATCGATTTACAGGGAAATACCGCCTATGCTTATAAAGGTTTTGGAGTTAATCAACAGATGTCTTACCTGATGAATCATGGATACGAGGTCGTAAGCCGCTATACCTTTGTCCAACCTCACAAAGATATTCGGGCATATGAAAAACAAACAGAAATTATTGAAGCTGGTATTAACAAATATATGAAAGCACATCGCTTAAAATTTAATTTGAGTGGTAATTATACTTTTAAAGATGGTCAATTTGACAATGCCGATCAAAAGAACTCCTGGGGGTTTCTATTTCAGGTTGAGTTAGGAATTTAACGATAAAAAAGGTTCAGTTTTAAACAGCTGAACCTTTTTTATCTTTTATTACTCTTCATCCAACTCTTCGAATTTTTGTAAATCAGATTCAGCGCCTACTTTATCACCTAAAGATTCCCGTATTGCAGCACGATACTGATAAAGATCTGAATAGTAAGGATTCAAGTCTATAGCACGATCATAATCCAACAAAGCCTCTTCCTGCTTTCCTATACGTTCGAACATATCTGCGCGAAGTACATAAGGATAAAAGTCATCCTTCATTAAGGCGATCAATTTAGAATAATCGACGATAGCATCTTCAAATTTCCCTAATCTTTCAAAAAGCGAAGCCCGCTCCTCATATATGGCAGTATGTTCAGGATTCAGAGAGGCTGCTTTTCTATAATCCTCAAGTGCGGCGTCATGTTCGTGTAGACATTCCAATAACTTTGCTCGTAAAATATAAGCAGAAACACAATTTTCATCAATTGATAAAGCTTGATTACAATCCTCAAGAGCTTCTATATACAACGTTAATTTGCTGTAGATTGCCGCACGGTAAACATACCATTCTGCTTGATTATCCGCCATATTGATTCCTTGAGAATATAAACGAATAGCTTTTTGATAATCATAAATGTGTACATACTCCAAAGCGAGCTTCGTTAAGACATCTAATCGTTCTGGATCTTGTTCCCAAGAGCTTTCCAATTCCTGAAGTTCCAGCTGATCCACTTTAAGGGTTTCTAAATAGGAAAGATGCTCATGCCACTCTAGCAGACTGTGATAATTGAAATCGAGACGTTTTGCGACTTGATAATCATAAAAAGCTCCCTCATCATCATCTAAACATCGATTCAGTACACAGCGACAGGCATAAAAATAAGGTTCTTTGGGGAAATCAGTAATCGCATTTGAATAAATCTGAATAGACTTATCAAAATCTCCTTTCATAAAATAGCATAATGCCAAATAACTATATCCTAATGCTGTTACCTGGACTTTTTGAGCTTCATAAAGATATTTTGTTGCATCATCATGACCGGCTTGCATACTTAGCATACCTTTTAACAAAAGTGACGCAACAGATTCCAATTCCTTAGCAACGTCCAATTCACTCAAAATATCTCGATACTCTTCTTTTATGTTAATATTAAAATTTAAAAGCTCCCGGATCGGTAAATATGCAAAACTAGCGAGTAAAGTAGTAGTCCCTCCCTTTACATTAAAATCTACTCTAATCCGCTCCTTACTAAATAATTTTCGAAGTATATGTTGAATCTGTTGCATATACAAAGGTACAAGGATGTATAGCAAAACAGAAATATATTTCGCTATTCCATTTATTCTGCAAATGAAAAACAAATATTCCTACAAAACGAAAAGGCTTAAACTATCAGTAGTTTAAGCCAGTTCTATTTTCATAGGGTAGTTTTAGACTAATTCGTCACTATATACATAGCGAATCTCCTCTCTGAGATTATAGCGTGAAGACATTACTTCACCATATGCACCAGCGGTACGTATAGCAACAAGATCTCCTCTTTTCGACAATGGCAATGTGACCTCTTTTCCAAAGCAATCGGAGCTTTCGCAGATAGGTCCTACAACATCATAATTGATAAGTTCTGTTGCATTTGCATCTCCAAGCTTTTCTATTTTATGAAAAGCCTGATATAATGCAGGTCGCATCAATTCAGTCATACCTGCATCTAATATTAAAAAGTTCTTCTTAACACCATTCTTTACATAAAGTACTTTACTGATTAAAGAACCACATTGCGCAACTAATGCACGCCCTAACTCAAAATGGACTTCCTGTTGTGGAGTTCTTTCTAAGAATTTATCAAAAATATCAAAATATGCTTCAAAATCAGGAATTGCATTCGTATCTGGGTTATGATAATCCACTCCCAGTCCACCTCCAACATTTAAAACTTTGATGATGACACCACGTTCTTCAAACCAATTTTTCCATTCATTCACTTTCACACATAGGCTCTTGAATACATTCATATCTGTTATTTGAGAACCGATATGAAAATGTAAACCAATAAGTTCGATATTCTCACACTTCCGTATCACAGCTGCAGCTCTTTCAAGCTCCGCATTTGTAACACCAAATTTATTCTCATCTAATCCCGTTGTGATATAATGATGGGTATGTGCATCTACATTAGGATTAATACGTAATGCTACTTTAGCTTTTCTTCCCTGAACAGCAGCCAACTCATTGATCACCTCCAATTCCTGAATAGATTCGACATTGAAAGCAAAAATATCGTGCGCTAAAGCAAGATTAATTTCCTTATCAGACTTACCTACACCAGCAAAAGTGATCATTTTTGCATCAAACCCCGCATTAATAGCCTGTTGCACCTCATTTCCACTTACACAATCTGCTCCAAAACCTTTACTTTGGATCATTTCAAGCAAACGGCTGTTGAAATTTGATTTCAAAGCAAAATGCACATGGAATCCACGCTTACTGGAAGCAGCATAAGCCGCATCCAACGTTTCTTCCAAAACGTTCAGGTCGTAGTAATAAAAAGGAGTTTCCTTTCCTACGAACTGACTCTCTATATTTTCGTTTTTCATTTTGGTTATTTCAATTAAAATAAACGGTTGTGTAACGAGCGTAATGCTTCCACTTTATGATCCGTGTCCAACAGAACTGATACATTATAATCCGAACCTCCATATGAAATCATTCGGACCGGTAAGTGTTTTACAGCATCCAATACTCGGGCCGCATACCCATGTGTATTCAAGTCAAAATCCCCTACCACACACACGATGGTTTGATGTTCATCCACCGACACAGTCCCAAAATCTTCGACTTCTTTAATAATATCCTGTAGATTTTTCGTATCGTCTATCGTTACAGAAACAGCAACCTCCGATGTTGTAATCATATCAATTGGTGTCTTATAACGTTCAAATATTTCAAATACACGACGTAAAAAACCATAGGCCAAAAGCATACGTGAAGAATGAATATGAATAGCTGTGATTCCATCTTTAGCGGCTATTGCACGAATACTCCCCTTTTGACCACCTTCTTTACTAATAAGCGTACCTTTAGCCTGAGGATCCATCGTATTCAACAAGCGAACGGGAACATTATATTTTTGAGCAGGAAATACCGATTGCGGATGTAAAATTTTTGCGCCGAAATAAGCTAATTCTGCCGCTTCGTCAAAACTCAAATGCGCAATTGGGGTTGTATTTTTTACGATTCTCGGATCATTATTATGCATTCCATCGATATCGGTCCAGATCTGAACCTCTTCAGCTCCAATCGCAGCACCGATTAATGATGCAGTATAATCCGATCCTCCACGACGTAGATTATCTACCTCACCAAAAGAATTACGGCAAATAAAGCCCTGCGTTATAAACAGCGTATTATCAGGATAATTGTCAAGCAAAGGAGTCAATTTCTCTGTTATATAGTCTACCACAGGCTCATTATCTTCGTCAATCTTCATAAAATCTAATGCCGGTAATAATACGGATGGAACATTTATTTCTGTTAGATGAAAATGGAATAAAGCAGTTGACATCAATTCCCCCTGTGCTAGAATGATCTTATCTTCTACAGGAGTAAAAATCTCATGTGCAAAACTTTCAATAAAATTAAAATGCGAATCGATTAAGCTCTTGCCGTTTTTATATCCAGCTTCAGTTTTGAACAATTCCTTAATGAGGTCTTCGTACTTGTCTTTATGCTTCTTTATTAATTCCTTCGCCAAGTTCTTATCATCTGCAAGATATGCTTGACCAATTTCTACTAAAGCATTTGTTGTCCCAGACACAGCTGACAACACCACAACTTGACGCTCAGAAGGGTTTACAATATCTAACAACCCTTTGATGCGCTCTGCACTACCGACAGATGTACCACCAAATTTTAAAATTTTCATACTGAATTACATTATATTTAAATTTTGCCGTGAATATAGGCAATTACTTAGTTTTTTTGCAAAAAAATGCGGCACAAATACATAATGTTTTTGTGCCGCATCATTTCATTATGCGGAAGATTACTTCTTAAGATTCTCGATAATCAATTGTGCCAATTCAACACCGATACGTTCTTGCGCTTCATTTGTTGCGGCACCAATATGTGGTGTCAAAGAAATTTTTGGATGTTTCAAAATCTCCAATCTCGGAGTAGGCTCATTGTCAAAGACATCTAATCCCGCAAAAGCTACCTTACCAGAATCCAAGGCTTCAATTAAAGCAAGTTCATCAATTACACCACCACGGGCAGCATTAACTAAACCAACTTGATCTTTCAACAATGAAAATTCAGCTTTACCTATTGCTGGCTTATCTAAGAAAGGAACATGTAAAGTAATAAAGTCAGAAGTTTTCAATAAATCTTCCATTGATACTTGATCTACTGGTAATTCCACTTCAAATCCTTGAGTCAGGGATAAAGTTAAAGTTTTAGGCCCATCAGCTAGATCATAATACACAATATCCATCCCAAGACCTAATCCAATCTTCGCTGTCTCACGTCCAATACGTCCAAAACCAACCACACCCAATGTTTTCCCTCTCAGTTCAGTTCCGCCTGCATACGCTTTTTTCAAAGCACCAAACTTACTCTCCCCAGATAAAGGCATTTGACGGTTTGAATTATAAAGGAAACGTACTCCATTTAATAAATGAGCAAATACCAATTCTGCAACTGATAAGGAAGAAGCAGCTGGTGTATTCAACACCGCTATTCCTTTGGAGCGTGCGTAGTCGACATCAATATTATCCATGCCGACGCCACCACGTCCGATCACTTTTAGGTTTGGACAAACATCAATTAGGGCCTGTCTAACTTTCGTTGCACTACGTACCGTAATGGCATCGTAAGCTTGTAATTTTTCCGCTAATTCTTCTTGCGGAATATGATTTGTATCTACTTCAAATCCGGCATCCTCCAAAAGTTGTTTTCCAGCTGGATCGATACCATCATTTGCTAATATTCTCATGATATAATTTCGATTTTATTTTTTCAATTCTTCAAACTCTTTCATTGCATCTACCATAGCATTGATGCTTGTTATCGACAATGCATTATAGATTGATGCTCTAAAACCACCAACTGAACGATGACCTTTAATACCGATCAGTTCACGTTCTTTAGCTAAAGCCAAGAACTCAGCCTCTAATTCTGCAGAATCCATGACAAAAGTAACATTCATACGAGAACGATCTTCTACGGCAGCAGTTCCTTTGAAGAATGGGTTACGATCAATTTCATCATACAACGTACGTGCCTTAATAATATTCTCTTGTTCAATAACCGCTACACCACCTTTTGCTTTCAACCAGCGTAGGTTAAGAAGAGATACAAAGATGGAGAAAACAGGCGGCGTATTGTACATTGAATCTGCCGAAATATGTGCAGTGTAATCCAAAATAGATGGAATAACACGTCCCGTTTTACCTAAAATCTCATCTTTAACGATTACTAAAGTAGCGCCTGCAGGACCCATATTTTTTTGTGCTCCCGCATAGATAAGATCAAAATCACTCACATTAATCTCACGGCTCAAAATATCCGAAGACATATCAACGACAATTGGCGCACTTGATGCTGGAACATCAAATACTTCAGTTCCGTAAATTGTATTATTTGACGTATAATGAAAATAAGCTGCATCAGCAGGAACAGTATATTGCTTTGGAATATAGGTGTAATTTTTATCGCTCGATGATGCAACTACCTCTACATTTCCAATCTTCTTTGCTTCTTTAATTGCTTTTGAAGCCCATACACCAGTATCCAAGTAAGCTGCTTTACCATTTTCAGGCAACAAGTTTAACGCTACCATTGCAAATTGTAAACTTGCACCTCCCTGTAGGAACAAAATAGAATATCCTTGCGGCACATTTAACAGTTCGCGAACCAATTTAGTTGCTTCATCCAAAACTGCTTCGAATTCTTTGGATCGATGCGAAATTTCTAAGATGGATAAACCAGTATTATTAAAATCAATTACAGCTTGTGAAGCTTCTTGAAAAACTTCCTTTGGCAGAATGCAAGGACCTGCTCCAAAATTATGTTTCATCGATATATAGTTTGTTTTTTTTATACTTTTCTACGGTTCGACTAAGCAATCGTTTGCTTTCCGAAGATCAAAGGTACAAGTTTTCTTACTTAAATTTCAACAAAAAATCAATATTAATGAAATTTAGAAAAAAGTAACACCGAAATGATAAAAAGATAACATAAAATACTTGAAAAAACATTAAAAATGATATTATGTCTAACCTATAATAAGATCACTTTCCACGCTTGCTCAACCTCTCCTCTTTTTAATAACATCTGTGCATAAAGCTGTAAATGTATCAAACGACTATTTTCATCACCAATAAATGCATTAAGGAGATCGAAAATCTCTGGTTCGTCACGGATAGTATCAATCTCAATATCATCTGGTAATTGTTCAACACGAAGTAACTGCTGTAATTCTTCCTCTGTAAATACAGAAGAAACTTTAACAAACGGTGGTAAATCTGAAAATTGCATATAAAAAAAGCTGACCTTTAAATAAAATTCAAAGGTCAGCTTTATCTAGCATATTCAAAATAGCTATTATAACTTTTCGATCATACGATCCGCAAATTCACTTGTTTTCACAAGCGTTGCATCTTCCATTAAATTATAAAAATCAACTGTTACAGTTTTGGCTTTAATTGTTTCGCTCAATGCTTTAACTATAGCATCCGCCACTTCTTGCCATCCCATATATTCGAACATCATCACACCACTTAAAATTACCGAAGAAGGATTCATTGTATCGGTATTTGCAAACCGGGGTGCGGTTCCATGTGTCGCCTCAAAGACAGCATGTCCAGTATTATAATTGATATTTGCCCCAGGAGCAATACCAATACCCCCAACAATAGCAGCAAGGGCATCTGAAATATAATCGCCATTCAAATTCAATGTAGCAATAACAGAATAATCACGCGGATTTAGTAAAATCTGTTGCAGAAAATTATCTGCAATGACATCTTTGATCAACAGTTTACCAGCAGCCAGGGCTTCCTGTTGCTCAGCATTAGCTGCAGCATCCCCTTTCTCCGCTTTAGTCCGTTCCCATTGACCCCAGGTATATGTTTCCTTAGCAAATTCTGTCTCGGCTAATTCATAACCCCAATTTTTAAAAGCCCCCTCTGTAAACTTCATAATATTGCCTTTATGAACCAAAGTCACAGAAGGTAATTTATGCGCTAAAGCATGTTCAATAGCTGCACGTACAAGCCGTTTAGAACCTCTTTCCGAAACCAATTTAATTCCCACCCCCGTATCATTCGAAAAATTATAATCGACATGAAGTTGAGTACGAAGAAAATCTTGAATTTTAGTCGCATCTGCTGTACCCGACGCAAATTCAATACCTGCATAAATATCTTCCGTATTTTCACGAAAAATAACCATATTAACATATTCCGGATGCTTAACAGGTGATGGAACACCCTCATACCACTTTGTAGGACGTTGGCAAACAAACAAATCTAATTCCTTACGCAAGGCCACATTTAGAGAACGGATACCACCCCCTATCGGCGTTGTTAACGGTCCTTTAATACCCACTAGATATTCTTTCAGTACATCAAGTGTCTCTTCTGGCAACCACGCTCCAGTTTCATCAAATGCCTTCTCTCCAGCCAGTACCTCTTTCCATTCAATTTTCCTTTTACCACCATACGCAACTTCTACCGCACGATCAAAAACCCGAACCGAAGCACGCCAAATGTCAGGGCCTATACCGTCGCCAATAATAAATGGAATGATAGGCTGATCAGGCACCTGTAGCGGTCCATCTAGAGACTTTGTTATTTTACTTGCCATAGTTCAGTTTATTTATCTTTATTGAACATGTTTCCAATTTCTTTACTAATCTTTCTGAAGATCGGAGCCGCTTGCACATCTTCATATTCATCAATATGTTGATTGTCTACGCGACTCGGAAATACAAGGACCACATTTTCATTCTGATGAATACGTTCCAATTTCTTTGCCAAACCGTCTAAAGAATCACGGTAAGATACCTCTCCATAACGCGATGAAACATAAAATAAAAATGCATTATCCTCTCTAAATGACTTTAAGCCCTGCATATGATCCCAATCATCATAGATCTTATAATTAACAGGAACTGAATTTTTAATTTCTTCCAGAAATATTTTAGTGGCCTCTTCAGTACGTTTATCACACACAAAAGTGACCGAAATTGTAAGCTCCTGTCCTAATTTAAGCACTTTCTCTACCCAATATTCAAATCCGAATTCGGATTGGGCCAAAGGTGGTACGAATACAATAATTTTATTATGTGTAATAAAAGGCTTCTTAAATTGGCACATCATAACATTTGCAGAAGTACGGTTTAAAATACTTTCAGACTTCTCACCAACTATTTTATCTACAAAATTACTTGCACTTGGCCATCCTAATAGAATACAGTCAGCCATCACCTCTTTTGCACTACGGCTAATTCCACTAGGAATATTATAATCAATCGTAGTAGCAATACTTACTTCGGTTTCACTACCAGAGGCATATTTTACAATATTATCCAAATTTTTACGCGCTATTGCCATATTCTTTTCCGCTTGCTCATTATCCTTAACGACGGAAACAATACTTATTGGATAATGTGATTTTTTGCTTCGCATCAATGTAGCAAAATCCAAAAGCGGTTTCATGTTCTCCATATTTGCTAATGGTATCAGAATATGTTCATCATGTTCCTTCACAATATTGATATGGCTTTCGTCCTGATCTCCATCCATTACTATTTTTTTCGATGCCCCTTCTGTCACAATAGTTGCAACAATACAGGTGACCAAAATCAATAAGATTGTACCATTCAACACATTTTCATCGATAATCTCATTTTTATACCCGACCATGATCACAGCAAGAGTTGCTGCGGCGTGTGAACTACTCAAACCAAAAATAACATTTCGCTGTCCTGAGCTATACTTAAAAACCAATTGGGTCATCCATGCGGCTCCCCATTTACCCAAGATGGCAACAACTGTTAATGTTGCCGCAACAATTAAAGCTTCCGGTCCGCGCAGCAGCACACTGACATCCACGATCATACCTACGCTTATTAAGAAAAACGGAATAAAGATCGCGTTTCCAATAAACTCAATACGATTCATCAGGGCGGACGAATGCGGAATTAACTTATTCAATGCTAATCCTGCAACGAAAGCACCAATAATTGGTTCAAGCCCCGCGATTTCAGACAAGAATGCGGCAAAGAAAACAATTGATAAAATAAAAATATAATGCGAAGTTTTTTCACTTTCAATACGTTCGAAAAACCATTTCGCAATGCGAGGAATGACACCAAACATGATAAAAAGGAAAATTGCGAAAGATACACCTAAAGTAACCCAAAATTCCTGTCCGATATTCCCTTGAGAAGCTCCGGTGATTACTGCCAAAATAATCAGAACAGCAGTGTCCGTTAATATAGTTCCACCTATAGTGATAGCTACAGCTTCATTTTTAGAAATACCATAACTATTTACAATCGGATAAGAAACCAATGTATGAGTAGCAAACATACTGGAAATCAAAATGCTGGCTAAAATACCATAATCCAAAAGATAAAAACAGACCGGGAAACCGATAGCAATAGGAATAATAAACGTGAAAAAACCGAACCATAAACTCTTATGCTTGGTTTTTTTAAACTCATTCATATCCAGTTCCAGACCAGCTATAAACATAATATAAAGCAAACCTATCGTAGAGAAAAGGTCCACTGCAGAGTTTTTCTCCAACCAGTTCAGTCCATGCGGACCAATGACAACACCAGAAATAATCAAACCTATAATGCCCGGAACTTTAATTGAACGTAATAAAATGGGCGATAATAAAATGATAAATAAGACGAGCGCGAAAATGAGTACTGGACTTTTTAAAGGTGCTTCGAAAGCATGCGATAAGTGATCTAATACGTTTCTATTCATAAATATATAAGCTAAATCTAGTATACATTTGAGTAAGATTTCTGGCAGAAATCCCCTTATCAAACTTCTAAAAGTAAAATATTTATTTCGGAACTACAATTAAAGCACTTATTTATTTGAAAGAAATCGCGCGAATTGGGCTGATTTTAGTGATCAATAGAGAAGGGATAAACAAAGCTAACATTCCAATAATTAGTAGCGAAACATTGATTAAAATGATATCCGTCCAAAACAACTTGACAGCTACATAAGAGATGTAATAGGTTTGCTCATCTAATTTGAAAAAATGAGTATAATCTTGAAAGAAATATAAACCCAATCCTATAAAATTACCCAACAATAAACCTAAACCAATTAAATAGAGCGCATTATACATAAAAACACGACGAACTCCATTATTATGAAAACCAAGTGCTTTTAAAATACCGATCATAGAGGTACGCTCTAAAATAGTAATCAGCAAAGCCGAGACCATATTGATGATAGCAACTAAAGTCACTAATATAAAAATAATAGTAGTATTCATGTCCAGAAGATCTAGCCATTGAAAGATATCTGGCACCTGTTCACGGATGCTTATAGCATGCATATCCATTGGGACCAGATCATCAAGCTCATCAGTTGTTTGTTGTAGCTTTGAAAAATCTTGAATACGAACCTCATACCCCCCCACAGCTGTACTATCTAAATTATTAAGTTTACGAATTAAATCTAAAGACCCTATTACATAAACCTTATCCAATTCTTCAGAACCTGAGTTATAAATTCCTTTAATCTCAAATTTTCGCTTACGAATAGGCTGTTGAACGAAATACATAATAAAATCATCACCAACCTTTAGCATCAACCTATTGGCAAGATACTTAGATATCAAAATTTGTTCTCCAGGTCCATCTTTTTGTTTTAGATTTAATGTATCACCCTCGACCAATATCTTTTTTAAATAATTTTGATCATAGCTGATATCAACACCCTTTAATAAAACTCCCTCCACCTCGTCGTTAACATTGATAATCCCAGGTTTTGTAGCAAAAGAATTTACACTAACTACATTTGGATGATTTTTAACCGAATCCCACTGTATAGAATCTAAAGCAATGGGTGAGTTTTCGTAGGAATTGTTCAGATCGTATCGCAAGACCATGATATCACCAAAAAAACCACGCTGTTTAGCGGTAATTTCCGATTTGAATCCTCGCAATACACCAACAGAGAGAATAATTGCAGCAATTGCCAGAGCTATTGCTCCTATAGTAATGCGCACAATCAATTTGGAAAAAGTTCTTTTTCCTAAAAAAGTGATTCTCTTGGCTAAAAAGTATGGAAAATTCAAGCTTTTAAATTATTTATGTAACTTCGCAAAGTTAAAAAAAAATGTGAAGCAGCCTATTTTATTCCTGTTGTTTCCATCATCTCAGTATTAAAACAACAAAAACATAGTCTATTATGCGCATCATATTCATGGGAACCCCGGATTTTGCCGTCGCTTCATTAGATGCACTTGTGCAATCTGGTGAAAATATTGTAGCTGTCATAACAGCACCTGACAAACCAGCAGGTCGAGGACAAAAACTTCATCAATCTGCAGTCAAAGTATATGCTGAAGCTCATAATATACCCGTATTACAACCTGTCAAATTAAAGGATGCTGATTTTCTAGAAGAATTGCGATCTTACCAAGCAGATTTACAAGTAGTCGTAGCATTCCGAATGCTACCAGAAGCTGTCTGGAAAATGCCTCCTTACGGCACGATCAATGTCCATGCATCGTTATTACCTCAGTATCGTGGCGCAGCACCAATTAACCATGCCATCATCAACGGGGAAGAAGTTACTGGAGTATCCACATTTTTATTGCAACATGAAATTGATACAGGAAGTATTTTACTATCTAAAGAAGTTACAATTGCACCAGATGACAATGCCGGAATTTTGCATGATAAACTGATGCATACAGGAGCTGAAATACTGCTCAAAACTATAGCAGGTTTAAAAAACAATACACTTACACCAAAAGCACAGAGCAACTTATTAGCGGAAAGTGAATTAAAACATGCACCTAAAATATTTAAAGAAAACTGCCAAATTGACTGGAAAAAAGATGTCGACAGCATTTATAACTTGATTCGTGGCCTAAGCCCCTATCCAGCAGCCTTTACCAGCCTAGATAATAAAGTATTAAAACTATATGCAGTATCCAAAGAATATGCAACCCCAGATATTGCACAGGGAGATTATAAAACGGATGGAAAAACTTATCTTAAATTTGCAGGCAATAACGGCTATATCAGCGTAAAGCAATTACAGATTGAAGGTAAGAAAAAAATGGAAATCATTGACTTCTTAAGAGGGTACCGCTTTTAGTCGCTTTGTTCCTCCTCTTTTGTTACCTCGGCCGTATCCGCGACATATTCCATGATATCTGCTGGCTGGCAATGCAATGCATGACAGATAGAAGCCAAAGTATCCAAACGCAATGCTTTGGCTTTTTGATTTTTAATAATCGAAAGGTTTGACAGTGTGATGCCTACCCTAGCACTAAGCTCATTCAATGACATTTTGCGATCGCGCATTACTTTGTCTAAATGTATAATAATTGGCATAATCAAAATTATATGTTTATTGAAAAACATGTATTTCATAAAAAAGTTTTGGTCATCGAAAATTTAATTTCTTGTAGAATCAAATGTATCATTTTTTTTTAGAAATTTAGTTTTTCAATACTATTCTTAGTCGCAATTCCGTTACACAAGCAAAGCGCATTCATTACCAAATGATTACATATTTATTTAGAAGTTCAAACACTATTATGACCGAATTCAGTCATTTTGGAATAATTTTTGTTGCGTTATAAAGTAAATAAAATTCCTCATAATCAACAAGATATAATCACATATCAACAACAAATATTAAAATAATTCGTTTTTATTTTGTATTTTTGCAAACATTTCAGAGAAGAAAGGTATTAATATAATTAATGAGACAGCTCAAAATTACACAATCGATTACCAATCGTGAGTCACAGTCGTTAGACAAGTACTTACACGAAATTGGTAAAGTAGACTTAATTACAGCAGAAGAAGAAGTTGAATTAGCACAACGTATTCGCGAAGGTGACCAAGTTGCCTTGGAGAAATTGACTAAAACCAACTTGCGTTTCGTCGTATCTGTAGCAAAACAATATCAGAATCAAGGATTAACCTTAGGTGATTTAATCAACGAAGGTAACTTGGGCTTAATAAAAGCAGCTAAGCGTTTTGACGAAACAAAAGGTTTTAAATTTATCTCGTATGCGGTATGGTGGATTCGTCAATCAATCCTTCAAGCTATTGCAGAGCAATCTCGTATTGTGCGTTTACCTTTGAACCAGGTCGGTTCATTAAGTAAAATTAGTAAAGCATTCTCTAAATTAGAACAAGAGTATGAACGCGAGCCTTCACCAGAAGAATTAGCAGACATCCTTGAAACAACAGTCGATAAAGTTTCGGATACATTAAGTAACTCTGGAAGACATGTCTCTATGGACGCACCATTCGTGCAAGGGGAAGAAAATACCCTATTAGACGTATTAGAGAATCATGATCCAGATACAGATAGTTCCCTTATCGATGAATCTTTATCTGAGGAAATCAGACGTTCACTGTCAACGCTGACAGAGCGTGAAAGAGAAATAATTGTATTATTTTTCGGACTTGGATCAAACCACCAGTTATCCTTAGAAGAAATCGGTGAAAAATTCAATCTTACCCGCGAACGTGTCCGCCAGATCAAAGACAAAGCTTTACAACGCTTACGTCATACATCTCGTAGCAAGATCTTAAAATCTTATTTAGGTTAATAGTATTAACAGTATTTCTTAGATGCGCAGCCAAAAACTGCGCATTTTTTGTTCTATTAGACTAACACAGTCATTGCTACTCACTGTAAACGTACTGAACACCCTTATTTAATTATACCCTATTTACTTATTTCTTTGACCTGGTGCAAATGGTTTGGCAGATTTGGCTCCAACAGCTTTCTTGGCTTGTCCAGGAGGTACTTTACCGCTATTTCCAGCGGTTCTTGTCGTGTAACAAGAAGTCAAAAATACCATACAAATAAGGGGCAATACTAAACAAATCTTTCTCATAATAATTACGTTTTCTTATAAAAGACTAATAACGTGCCAAATATACTTTTGCAGACATCCCAGCCCATAGAACACGATATAGTAATTTAAAAAATTATCCGATTAAAGATAATTCTCCCAACTTTTTAAATTGATCGATATGATCAAATTCATATTGCTTTATTTTACTTTTTATTATTTATAAATTCTTCAAGAAATAGATTGCATATATAACTGAAATCAGGGATTTTTAAATTATAAATTAGCACGATCTTTATAAAATATAAAACAGACAATTTTAACAATAAAAGCAAATATGCAACAAGCAGTTATCCTTTTTATAATATCTATTTTTTTATACAGTTGTTCAAAGGAAACTACCGCATCTAAGATAATAACCATTAAAAAAGATTGGTCTGTATTAGACCTTGAATTTGAGAAATCCACAATTGAAGATTTTATTGTATTTGCATCATCAAAAAACATAGAATTTGAAAGAGATTCTTTATTCTCTTATAGTGAATACGATAGTATAGAATTTTCTAAAGATGACGATTATGAACAGAAAATTTGTTTTACAAATGAACAGCTTGGTTTAAAATTTATTTTCTCTCAACAAAATGAAGATGAGGATAAGCAGAATGCTAATCATACTTTCGAAAAATATGAAATTTCAAATTTTTCAAAAGTTAAATTTGCAAATGGCCTATTACCAAAATTTCCATCAAAGGAACGTGATCGAATTTTCGTCAAAGATTCTTTATTAAACAGCATAGATTTGTATGAAGCCTACAGCAAGAATAATTACATTACTGCTGGAGTACAAAAAATAAATGACTCTATTTCTGAACTAAAAATAATTATTGGATCACAAAAAATAAATTAAACGAATAAAAACAGGAAAGAATCAAACCTAATTTTGTTCTTTAAAACCATTCATAAAGTTGCTATTTTCTTTATTTATAATTTCATCATCAAGAGCAGTAATCGTATGTATTGGAAAAGAAATAAAAACAATCGTCCCAACATTACTGATGTTTTCAAAATAAATTTTACCTCCTACCCGTTGGAGAAGATCCTTACATAATGAAACCCCAAGTCCTGCCCCTGTACCATTAACAGCTTTTCTATGATCCCAACTGTTTCTATTATTAAGCTTTTCAACAGTCGATTCTGGCATATTTATTCCTTCATTTTCTATATATAACAACAATTCATCTCCTTTGATCTCCGAAACCCCTAAAGTAATTTTACCGGCATATTTACAAAACTTGACGGCATTACTAACAATGTTCCTAATGACAAAAGAAAATATATCCCTGCTCATATACAAATAAACATCTTTAGGAAGACTCTCTTCTAAAGAAATATTATTTGACATTAAATCTTTTTGGAATAACAACAAGACATGCTGAATCTGTTGAGAAATATTAAACGTTTCCTTGTTTTCTAAGTTATCACGGAGCTGAGATTCTGCCCATAAAAGCACCTCATCCAACATATTTTGTGAATGAGAGAGTTCTGATCCTAATTGCATTAAAACTTTTTCCATATCAAGTTTTGACATAAGCGATAAGTCAACGGCATTCAACAACATACTCATTGAAATAAAAGGAGTTCTTAAATCGTGTGAAGCAATTGACAATACCTTGATCTTAAAAAGTTCGGAAGCCTTCAATTCTTCATTATACTTTTTAATTTGATCAGCCTGCTCTTCAAGTGCTATATTAGTACGTAAAAGTTTGACTTTTTCCCGCTTTAAAATGCGATTTTTCCGAATCAATTCATAGAGTAAAAATCCGATAATAATTTTACTCACAATAATCCCGGTTATCAGAATTGTAATCATTGTTTGATTTTCCATAATTTCTCACACCCTAATATCTTTCATGATCAAATAATTGATCAATAAAAATACCATTACATGAAGCACTTTTACAAAAGATAGATGTTTTGTGGTTTTTTTAAAAAATCTAAAAATACCTAACAAGTAAATATAAGTATTTTTGAGTTCCAAGTATGTTTCAATATCTATAGCAATTTCTTAAATAGCATGAATTCAATAAAAAATACGAAAGGTCTTCTGTATTTATACAGAAGACCTTTGAGATGGTACATTAATAAATTCGAGTTCTCGACAGTAATTACTTTTTTTAAAGTACTATAATGAATATTTATTTTTACTATCGCCAAGCATATGATAAGACTTCATATTATTCTAGAGTAGGATTAAAAGTTCCACCCCAATCTTTATTCTGTGATATTTTAGGATTTTTATCAATCACAGATTGAGCTAATGGAAAAAAGTAATAAGTATCGGGCACAAGATTTACTTTATTTCCCGTATTTGGAACTTGTAAAACACTGTATTTAAACTGATTTTCCTTAAGCTGATAAGTTTTGGCAAGATTTGCGGCCTCATCCAAATCCATTTCAGCTCCATTACTAAGAATAGCAATAGCCTCTACACCATATTTGGTCGTATTATTAAGTATATTCAATTTTCGAGTTCTTCTCAGATCCCAGAAACGGTGTCCTTCAAAACAAAACTCAATATTCCGTTCTGCCAAAATTGCATCTCTCATCTGAGTACGGTCAATAGCGGTAATACCGTAATTTCCGTCACTTCCTGCTTCAATACCTGCACGCATCCTGATCTGCTTTAGAATTGTTAATGCGGTATTAAAATCCCCGGTTTCGTTTGCAGTTTCAGCATAGTTGATCATAACCTCCGCAAATCTCATCAGTACAAAATCCACATCATATTGAGTTTCTACTTCTGTTTGCTTCAGCGATAACTTTGAATTTTTAAGTATAAAAAATCCACTATATCGGTTCAGATTTTCTGATGGTGTTTTAGCCTTAGGATTAATACCAAAGTTATCCAGATCTGCGGCTATACCCACAGAGGTATATTGACGTTTCCCTGATTTCCCAGAAACTTCGTAAATCTTGCCATTCCATACAATAGATTTGTCGAACCGAGGATCTCTATTTTCCCAATAAGATTGTAAAAACTGCTCATTCGTTTTAAAATACTTACCTGTCGGATCTGAGAAAACCTTACCATCTTTCATGGGAAATGACTTGACAAAATCCCATGTTGGAACTGCACCTGCTGCGCCTCTACTTTCAGAACCCGGGCGCACTCCATTATCCCAACTCGCCACTTTATTCGGATACGAATTGATTACAGCAAAAACAACTTCAGATCCCTTCTCCTGCAAAGCAATGTTAGCATAGTCTGGAGTCAAATTATATCCATCAGCCTTTAACTTATCATAGGCAGCTTTATTTGCAGCATGCGCTTCTGCCCAATACACATTATTATAAGGGTTAGTTGGATTAAATTGAGGGGAAGCCTTGTACAATAAAACCTTAGCTTTAAAAGATAGTGCAAAATTCCCATCGATTCTACCATAATCTCCTGAACTTTTGGCAATCATAGGCGGCAATAAGGCAATTGCCTGATCTAGATCTTTTATCATTAAATCAAAACATTCCTTCGTTGTGTTACGAGGTGTTTCTAAATCATCTTTCTCCAAATCCTGCGGTACAGTAATATAGGGTACACCACCATGATATCGAACCATATTAAAATACATATATGCTCTCATAAATAAAGCTTGCCCAAGAACAGCATTTTTTACATCTGCATTTAATCCTGCACTTTCGGTTACTTTTTGAATTGCAGTATTAATTCTACGGATAGTGGTATAATCCCAAGATTTATAAGCGGCATTGTTAACTGTGATAGCATCCAAAGGAAAAGATATGCCCATTAACTGCTCTGAATTGGCATCCGCTGAAGCATTCCAATTTCCAAACATGGGATAAAGATTCGTTATATAGGCATTCACAAGATTCGGATCGTTCCATACCTTGCTTTCGTCAAGTGAATTAAGATCTTCAATATCTAACACATTTTTACAAGACGCTACTGTAACTAAAAGTGTTATTAGGGTATAAAATATCGTTTTCATAGTTTTTTCAATTAAAATTTAACATCCAAACCCAAGGTAAATGTTTTCATAACAGGATAGGAATCATACATTTTCTGTTCCGGGTCATGAAACTCGGTCATAGGAGAAAGCACAAATAGGTTTGTTCCATTAAAGAATACATTCACACTGTTTATTTTCATCGACTTTGTAATTGACTGCGGTAAACTATAGGATATATTTAAATCTCTTAGGCGCAAATATGCACCATTACGAATCCAAAAACTCGAAGCACCTGTTCCCGACTCCTGCCAGTTGGAACCCACTACTCTCGGATAATCTGCCTGTGGATTATCTGCTGTCCAAACATCGCCTGCCCAGATAGGATAATACGGTCGAAAAGTACCGCCATGCTGACGAATTCCCCCACCTTCCAAATTACTTATAACACGATCATATGCCAGTACACCTTGCAATAAAGCTGAAACAGAAAAACCTTTCCAGTTTGCATTTAGCCCAAAACCGTAATTGATGCGTGGAGTATTATTTTCGGAAAGCAACGTCAGATCATTATCATCGATCTTACCATCTGGGCTTTCAGAATAATTAGCTCCACGAATATCTTTGTACAAAATCATACCTAAGTATGGATCACGACCATATGTTTTAAACCCACTGCTCTTCAGTGCATCTAATTGCTCCTGTGTTCTAACAAGATCCACAGCTTCAAAGCCGATGATTCGATTTTCAGGTCTTCCTATTCGAGATTCGAAATTGCGCGTTCCCCCAACAGCAAATGCAGGCTCTTCATCATAGACATCCCAACGATCTTTTGCATACCCCATATTAGCTGTGATTCCATAACCTACTTCACCCACACGATCATTCCAATTAACAGATACCTCTCCACCTTTATAACTTCGAGCAGCATAGTTTTCCGGAGCCAATGACCGTCCATAATTATCAGGAATTTTCAAAGTACGCCGTCCTAAAATATCTGTTTCCTTACGATTAAACACATCTATTGAGCCACTTAGTTTATTATTTACAAAACCAAAATCCAAACCGATATTAACACTTTTGGATGTCGTCCAAGTCAGGTTCTGTGTAGGTGTATCACCATAGGCAATACCATTATAATAACGATCACCAAACATGTAGCCACCTGAAGGCCTATATTTTTCCTGATACAAAAATTGTCCGATCCTTTGCGCATTAACATCAAGATCATTCCCTGTTGTTCCATATGAAGCTCTTAACTTTAGATCACTCACCGTATTTTTAATATCTAAGAAAAACTGTTCTTCCGACACACGCCAAGCAGCTGACATGGATGGAAAAAATCCCCACCGTTTATCGCCGGGGAATAAGGGCGAACCATCATATCTAAATGAAAATTCAGCAATATATTTATCTGCGTAGTTATAATTTGCACGTCCGATAAATCCCCTTCTGGAATTAATAGTTTCATACGCATCAGTAGCTCTAAAATTACGATCTGTCGGGTAAATAAACATTTGATCAATACTAACAATTGGATTTTCAGCACGGGATGTTACATAGGTTCCACCAGCTTTAAATTGTTCATAGACCAACAACGCATCAATGGCATGTTTATTAAATTTACGGTTATAATTCAAAAACCAGTTGACCTGATATTCCCACTCCCGCTGAGGAGAATAATCCATAAAAGGCTGTGCTTGACTAAAAGTAAAAATATTCACTTTGTCTTCGGAAGGTGGTGCAGGTATAAACCTATTTCCATCCGGATTCAGAGAAGTAAATGTATAGTTCTTTTGGAAGGTCATAAACCTTTTACGCATATAATCTTCTGCGAGATAGCTACCTACAACTTTTGTAGACAAGCCCTCTATGAGTTTATCCAACTTATAATTCAACGTCATGATTGGGTTTACCTGACGAACTTTACGATCGATATATCGATTCCCAACTACTTGGTCAATCACATTCCAGGCTTGCCAGCTCCCCATGGGTGTCTGAACAGGATATGCTGTTGGAGAATTACTTGGAGATCCATCTGCGTTTAAATAAAACGGATACATTTTAGGCCAATTGAATGTTACGCGATAAAAATCTGACACATCAAAATCATCATCATTAGCGGAAGTACTAAATGGCCAATAAAAACGTTTCGAATTGATTTGATTGGCCGAGATATTAACATCAATCGTAAAATCATCCGTAATCTTGGCACTGACATTACTCCTTAAATTGAATTTTTCATGATCCAATGATTTGTAAGATCCATTTTCTTTACGATAACTGACTAAATTATAATAGGTAATTCGGTCTCCACCACCCGACACTGAGATCGATTGTCGGTGACTAAAAGGGTTTCTCCAGATATTATCATTAACACTATAGTCCTTATCCTTGAAATAATCAAACTCAGCCTGTCCATTAGGTGCTACCCATGGTTCTGTTCTAGAGCCATTTTCCCAAAGAAATTGAGATACCCGATTTTGATAAGTCAGTTCATCAGCCGCAGTCGTAATATCTGCTAAAAGCGTTTGAGTAGGAGCACCAAAACTATAATTACTTTGCACATTAAATACAGGCTCCTGAGCTGATCCCTTTTTAGTTGTGACAACCACAACACCGTTACCCGCTCTTGTCCCGTAGACCGCAGCTGTTGCGGCATCTTTCAAAAAACTCATCTGATCCACTTCATTGGCTTCCAAAGCATCGAATGCCGCTTTATCCCGCACAATTCCGTCAATCACATACAAAGGTTCTGCAAAACTACCACGAATGCGTAGACTTGAGGAAGCTCCCGCCATACCCGAAGTATTCGTAACATTTATACCAGCGGCACGTCCAGCTAAGGCATTAGAAAGGTTAGAAGGCGAAATATTCTTTAATTGTTCGGCATTGACCGAAGCCACTGAACCCGTAATATTTGCTTTTTTTTGCTTTCCATAACCAACTACTACAACCTCTTCTAAACTTTCCTGTTCTTGCTCTAGAGCAACAGTAATAGCAACTTTATCTTTTGAATCAATATTATAGTTACTAAGTACTTTGGTCTTGAAGCCTACAAAACTGATTTTAATTTCGTATCCCTGCCCCTCTGGAATACGGTCAAACGAAAAAGTTCCTGCTGCATTCGTCGTATTCATCTGTTTATACTTCGTAGACAGATTTTCAATACTTACAGTAGCGCCACTGATGGGATTATTACTTCCATCCCTGACAACTCCACTTACAGAAGCTGTTGACTGCCCGTACCCCACATGAAATCCCATACTCAGTAATCCCAACATTCCGAGTCGAAGGGGCCAGTTAGTACGTGGACTTTTAAATCGAAGTAGCAGCACAGTTTGAAACTGATGCTTTTTAGATAAAAAGTTGCTCATAATTTGTTTGGTTTAATTGTTTATTATTGTGGATTGGTGTAGTTTATACCAGCATGATGTAAGTAGTTAATTTCTCTGATAATTTCTTCAAAGACATTCGTTTTATTCGTAAAAGTTCCGCTGTAAAATTTATTACTGATCAATGATTTATCGTATTGCAACTTGATGTCATAGTTTTGCATCAGAATTGTCAAAACATCCTCTAAGGCTATATTTTTAAACTGGATGATCTGGTTATTTTGAAGAAAATGACCACCTCGATCTGTTCCTATTGTATGAGTCTTTATCTCTTCGACAACTTTTAATTCACGATGATCCAAGGTAATCTCTTCGTGTGGCAAAAAGGTCCGCACTAATTCTTTCCCTCTATGGTGATCCACAGCTTTCACCTCTATTTTACCTTCCATCAATTTGATCTGCGTTTGAGTAGATCGCAATTCATCAACACTAAAAACCGTTCCTAAAGCTGTAGTGACTACACCGGTGGAATGTACACGAAATGGCTTGGATTTATCTTTGGCAACCTCAAATTTTGCTTTCCCCTTCAGGTACAGCACTCTCTCCTGCTGGGTACTAAAATCTTCAGCATATTTGATTTCTGACTGCGGATAAAGTGTAATAACAGATCCGTCACTAGCCGTTAATAACATATTGTCATTGCCTGAATTTATGTAATATAGATTACTTATCTCTTCAGTCTGATCTTCAATAGCAGCTATTTTCCTAACCTCTGGCGCAGGCTGATTTAAAAATGGATTTAAGCTCACATAAAAGCCAAGAATAAAAACAATTACAGCAGCCGCAGCAGATACAATGCGAACTAATTTCCTGTTATATTTTAAAACATTTTGCTTTTTAGCAAAAGCGAATACTTTATCTTTGATTTCCTGCTGATTGGGATAATCTAAATTTTCGTCGGTAAGATCCCATTCTTCTTTAGACAATAGCTGATCAAGAGATTCTCCCAAATGTGCTATGTAATCTTCCAGATAAGCAGCCTCTTCAGCCGAACATTGATTCTTTAGGTATCGATTGATAAGTTCTCTCGTAATCTTCATATAATAAGAATACGGTAGAAACGTCACTTACCCCCAAGCCGATTTTTAAAAAAATAGATGAACGATAAACACAAACATCTTTTTCAAAACTTTTAATGCCAAAGCGATATGATTTTCAACGGTTTTGGGTGTAATCGACAATCTTTCTGCGATCTCTTTATAAGTCAAATTTTCGAACCTGCTCATCATGAACACCTTTCTTCTAGATTCTGGCATTCTTGACACGATGTCCTCATACCGTTCATTCAGTTCCTTTAAGCGATATAACTCTGACGGTGTGGGAACTTGATCAGTTTCAACTTTTATATGCAATAGATCCTGCCTCTTCCTTTCTTCTTTCACAATATCCAAAAGTGTGGTACGAGCGATGCAAAATAGTTGAGCTTCTATTTCTACATGCACTTTCTTTTGAAAAATATTATTCCAAAGCTTGATAAATACACGTTGTACAGTTTCTTCGGCAATATAAGTGGAAGAAGTCTTGCTTAAAGCATATTGATAGACTTTTCGGTTCCATTTTTCATAAATACGCTCAAATTCTGCGGTAGAGATCAAGGTTTGGTTAGACATATCTTAGGTTAGTGCCGAAACTAAGATAGCTATTAATACCAATTATTCATAATTATGTTACAATTGATTAAAAACAAATAAAATCATACACTAAACAGAGTTGTAACGGCTAGTAAATTTTATTTAAACCATTATTAAAAGAATTTAAAACCATAAAACATCTAAATGAATCAATTTAATCGCCTTTTAGAATAAAATAAAGATCAATAATTGAATATATATGTATCCATAGAAAAAAATATTCAAATTACATTTTCAATAACAAAGAAACGTAAACATATACTTACGAATTTTTAAAAAGTATCGATTGAAAAGGAAATTGATAGTAGTAGTGACATTTAACTTAATGAAATCATTGTAGATACTGGCAAATTTACTTAAGTTTATATAAAATATATGTTATGAAAATAGCCTTCTTTTCAACCAAGCCATACGATCGAGAATTCTTCGAAAAAGAAAATGAAAAATATGGTTTCGAACTTCATTTTTTTGAAACACATCTAGGACCTCATATCGTAAATGCAATTGAAAATGAAGATGCAGTATGCGTTTTTGTAAATGACAAACTAAATAGAAATGTCATTGAAACTCTTGCAAAAAAAGGAGTTAAGTACATTGCTTTAAGATGCGCGGGATTCAATAATGTTGATTTACAAGCTGCTAAAGATTTTGATATTCAAGTTTGCCGTGTCCCTGCTTATTCACCAGAAGCTGTAGCAGAACACGCAATGGCTATGCTATTGACCTTAAACAGAAAAACTCATAAGGCTTATAATCGTGTGCGTGAACAAAACTTTGCATTAAACGGTTTATTGGGATTCAATCTCTACCAAAAGAAAATTGGTGTGGTCGGAACCGGTAAAATAGGAAAAGCATTTGTTAAAATAGCGCTGGGATTCGGAGCAGAGGTTATTGCGTATGATTTATACCCTGATGAAACGTTGATTAACCTAGGTGTAAAATATGTCGCATTGGAAACACTCTTTATGGAATCTGATATCATATCGCTGCACTGCCCTCTTACAGCAGACAACCATTATCTAATTAACAAAGAATCTATTGATAAAATGAAATATGGTGTCACAATAATCAATACTAGCAGAGGTAATCTGATTAATACGAATGATGCAATACAAGCATTAAAAACTAAAAAGATAGGCCTTCTTGGTATTGATGTATATGAGCAGGAAGAGAAACTTTTCTTTAAAGATTTATCGGCAACAATTATTGACGATGACACCATTCAGTTGTTATTGAGCTTCCCTAATGTTTTGGTTACTGCCCATCAGGCTTTTTTCACAGAGGAGGCATTAGAACAAATATCTCAAAGAACACTGAAAAGTATTGATGATCTGATAAAAAAAGGAACAACTGATCCAGAAGTATTACTATAATTGATTAGCTCCTGTAAAAAAATCCCAAGCTGCTTTAGCTATATCTGAAATAATACGTTCGTTCGTTTCCTGATTTTCTTTCGAATGGGTTACAAAGACACTGATCACAAAGTACTCACCGCTTGGAAGTAAAACAACTCCAACATCATTGAGTGCAGCCGTTATTCCAGTTTTCTTATTAGTTCCAGATGAGCCAGTCTTGTGTGCTACAACTGTTTGATCAGGAAGTTGTCCTTTCAATTGTTTAAGACCTGTATTAGTAGACTTCATAGTTGTCCACAAAAAATCATACATCGGCATCGAAAGCAAATTATTCTTATTCACATAATAGGTCTGTAAAATTCGATTCATTTCTTTGGGTGTTGACCAGTTCAAAAACTGTTTATCCCAATTACTTTGCATCGTCTTTTCATTAATTTTAATCGATATATCCTTAAATCCTTTTTTTGCGAAATAGCTTTCTACAACCTGAGGTCCGCCGAGAAGTTTTAAAAGAACATCACATCCTACATTGTCACTTAAAGTGATTGTATATTCCAGAATTTCCTTTATCGTAAGCGTTGTTCCAGTAGGATATTTTTCCCGAATTGGACTCCAAATTTCTGGTGTAAGATCACGCTTTGTAATTTCTATCTTTTGATCAAGTTTAAAATTACCCTTATCGATTTCTGTTAACATGACAATCGCCAATGGAAATTTAAAAACACTTTGCATAGGAAGTCGTCTATCGGCATTTACACCCAATGTATCACTATGATTAATGCCGTTTATTGCTACACCAACAACAGCATCTTTGTTCTGCATGATCTGCTGAATATTTTTTCTTAACCCCTCTATACTTTGTGCATGAGCAGTTATAGTAAATAGTAATGAAAAGAATGCAATTTGTAAGAGTTTTCCCATGAGATTTAAATCATTTATGTTCTGATATTTTAGGAAGAATAGATAACAGTTAACCTATCTATATATCCTCATTCATTTTGATTGCTTACTATTGATAATAGTAAGCAATCACAGTCGGTCGACCAACTGTAAAGTTATAATTATTTTTTACTAATCACTGTTAACATCAAGTCAGGTTATTAAAAAAATAAGCCGTCTACACGAATGCAAACGGCTTTACTTATTATATATTGAGTTAGCTTCAATAAAATAAAGAAACAACCATCATTTACAACAATCTAATATACAAATAATTAACAAACTCATCGCAAAATTTTCTCCATTTTTTTCCCTTTTGCTAATTCATCTATGATCTTATCGAGATATCTAGCTTTCTGTGTTAGAGGATTTATAATTTCCTCTACACGATAACCACAGATTACACCAGTAATAAGACTGGCATTAACATTAAGATTTGCATTTTCAAAGAATGTTTCAAAATTTACTTTCTGATCAATTTGATCCTGCAATTGTTGTTCATCAAAACCGGTTAACCATTTTATAACCTGATGCAGCTCCTCTTTGGTCCTGCCTTTCTTTTCAACTTTTTCGAGATAATGAGGATAAACCGATGCAAATATCATTTTTGCTATTCGTTCATCATGTCCAGCGGTACTTTTCATACTATTATTTTATTTGACGATGCTATTCCAGATCCCCAATTGGTTCCCAGAGTTCAATGATATTACCTTCAGGATCTAATACATGAATAAATTTTCCATAATCATACTCCGAAATTTCATCTACGATAGTGACATTATCTTTTTTTAATTCCTCAACCAGCGCAACAAGGTTTTCGACACGATAATTGATCATAAAGGGCTTTACAGAAGGATTAAAATATTCAGATTCATGAGGAAATGTACACCATGCTGTTGACCCCTTAACCGATGGATTATCAAGGTCGCGCCATTTAAAAGTTGCTCCATATTCACCAGCTTCCAAACCTAGATTTTTGGCGTACCAGTCGTTCATCTTTTGAGGATCCTTGCATTTAAAAAACACACCTCCAAGCCCAGTTACTTTTTTCATATTTAGGATTTCAATTAGTGATAAAATTCTAGAAATTATCCCTCAATTTATTAGAATAAATATACGAAAAAATAGGTCCAATACTATATTTCGTACTATTTCTTTACTCAGATTGATTTCCGTAATTTATTGCAAGTTGTATACTGCTAGCTCATATTCGTAATTATAAACATTTTTCCATTCTTAAAATATATCCAATAAGTTCTATATTTCAATTTTGACCAATATAAAGATGAGAACCTAGAAGTTTTATTTAATGCTATCACCAACTATAACCACTTGTTGCAAGAGAATCATTTTTTTAAGAAAAATGAATTCTTACAAATTATGTTAACGCTACAAGAAAATAACCTCAAAAAAAACAAATAATCTGTAATTTCTCAAATTGTTTTTAAACTACATATTACAGGGAGGCTTCATATTTGCATGCTTCCTCTATCAATCGTTCTATATCGTTTCCACATATAAATGACTGTAAATGTTTAAATTTCGCCTCATCCCAATCATAAATTTTTAAATCAAGCAATGAAGTAATCGTATCCGATTGAAATCTAAACTTAATATGCTTGGCCGGATTTCCAGCAACAACACTATAGGGTGCAACATCTTTTGTAACAACAGCTCCTGAAGCAATAATAGCGCCCTCTCCAATCTGAATACCCGGAAGAATCATAGCACGCATCCCTATCCAAACACCATCACCAATTATAGTATCTCCTTTACTTTGATACGATTCTACGATAGACTCAACAAAAGGATATAAACTAAACCAATCAGAACGATGAGTATTATTTCCCCCCATCAATATTACAGCTTCAGCTGCTATGCAAACATGCGAACCAATATATAACTGATCTATTACCCAGGCAGGTTCCCATTGATTTAGACTGTACACATCTCCATACAAATAACGAACAACACATTCTTCAAAATTTCCAGTCCAGGCGTTACTGTAATAACTTGTGTTGCCCTTAATATGAATATTGGGATTGGTATGAGTTTCGTGCAAATATTCAACACGGGACCAATGCTTAATCTGATCTTGTTTTGTACTCATTCTAGAATCTTTTTATGCAATTTATAAAATATTCTCAAATAGGGTACGATATGAATATGATATAGGAAGTAGTTCTCAAAAAAAAGGAGTATCAATAATGATACTCCTTTTAAAGAAATATGTTAAATTTTACCCTGCTAAAGCAGCTTTGACAGCAGTAGTCAGCGAAGTTGTTGGACGACCGATCAAAGTAGATAACTGTTTTTCATCATCATACAAATCACCATTTGCAGCTCCTTTATCAAAACTTGCGATAGCAGTTGCTAATCCTTCAGGTAAACCTGCTTCTATTAAAGCTTTCGCATAATCTGACTCACTTAAATTTTTATATGGAATAACTTTCCCGGTTTGAATTGAAATCTCTTCAGCTAACTCCGCTAAGGTGTAAGCATAGTCACCTGCTAACTCGTATATCTTATTTTGTTGATCTGCACTGGTTAAAATAACCGCTGCCGCTTCAGCATAATCAGCTCTCGTTGCAGATGATATTTTCCCCTCTCCTGCACTACCAAATAATGCACCATTTTGTAAGGCTGTAGGAACAGAAGCGGTATAATTTTCAGTATACCAACCATTGCGCAAAATAGTAAAAGGCACACCCGATGATTTTAGAATTTCCTCCGTTAGTAGATGTTCATTTGCCAACACCAATGAAGATGTATCAGCATGTAGAAGGCTGGTATAAACAATCCATTCTACTCCCGCCTCTTTGGCCGCCTTGATAACGTTTTCATGTTGCGCCTGACGTTGTCCAATTTCATTTCCTGATATCAATAATAAATAATTAATTCCTTTCAATGACTCAACCAAAGTATCCGGTTTATTATAATCAAATAAGCGTGCTTCGACACCTAAGTCACCAGCTTTTTGAGTGTCACGCGCTAATGCAACTAAATTGTTGCTTGCAGTCTTTTCTTTTAATTTTCCCACTACTAGACGTCCTAGATGTCCAGTAGCACCTGTAATTCCTATTTTCATAAATCCTATATTGTAATAAATTTTGTTACATTTAAAAGCAAAAAAAACTAACGAAATTTCTTTGCGAAATTTTCCAATGTCAGCCCTTTTAAAGAATTAATCACCAACTGATCGGTATCAGAATAAAGCTGATCTAACTCCTTATTAATCTGTTTACCAACTGGACATTGCGGATTCGTATTCAAATTCTTTTTACCTAACACTTCAGTATTCTTCACTGCAACATAGATATCTGCCAATGAAATTTGACTACTTGGCTTATTTAACCGAGAACCTCCCTCTTTGCCCTTACGTCCTATGACAAACCCTGCATCTTGCAATGCACTTAGTTCTTTCCGCACCATCGCAGCGTTCGTGTTAATACTACCTGCAATCCAATCCGAGTTCACCCAATTTTCTCCACTATCAGCCAGCAATGTTAATATATGTATAGCTGTTGAAAATCTTGTATTATTCATATCACCAACAAAGTTAGGAATATTTTTTATATTGTAACAAATTTTATTACAATTGAATTTGAAATGACAATTCCCCGGAAAAAATCATAAAAATAGCATGAGATCCACAACAAGACTTAGGTCTAGATTATCCTAATGAAATATTATTAGAGATAACCCGTTCTGCATTTTAAATAGTGCTAATTTTTAAATTATTGATATTACTCTTAAAACTCCCAATATTCTTTCGTAATTTGCGAATAGGTTGTTCATTCTAAATCGTTTTGTCGTAAAAACAATTTACTGATTATCAGAGTAATGAATAACTTCTTTATAGCCCTAAATCATAATGCACAACGGGTTTCTTTAATTTATTAAATCTGTTTCAAAGGTCGTACCTCCAGTTTACATTCACCCTGGAATAATGACACCTGATACCGCTCAAACCTTTATCTTACCCAAGTGCATACTGTCTGTATTACCACCACCATAGCTCTCTACAAAAAAGATAAACACTTCATACGTCACTTCCTTTTTATGTTTCGGAATTTTAACATTTTGTTTGCCAGATATTAAGCTGTCTTTCGAGTCGTTCATCAAAAGTGGATATTCCCCCCCATTATCTTCTGCATTATACAGGATTAAAAAGGAATCGTAAGACCTGGTGTTAAACTTCTTCTCCAGATAGACATCATATTCCCAAGTAACCCGAATCACTTGATTTTCTTGATCGAAATCCATCGTATAGGAAGTGATGGGATTCGGGCTTCCTTTGGCAATCATAAATTTCTGCCAGTCAACTACAAAATCGTCTTCTTTCTGAATAAGTGCTTCGTTCAAATTATAAGACATCGCCACATCATATGCCCGCTTAGGATAGCTGTATGCCTTATAACCAATATTGATAATGGGATTTAACATACTAATATGCGACCTCACAATTTTGAAGCGTGT